>Ga0129312_1001995_pt1 | contig 10841 bp, 10 predicted proteins | sample O827metagenome_FD_94434 | JGI IMG/M metagenome (GOLD analysis project Ga0129312, IMG submission 94434) | Orangutan group fecal microbial communities from Wisconsin, USA - O827 metagenome | ecosystem: Host-associated > Mammals > Digestive system > Large intestine > Fecal | place: USA: Wisconsin... | reverse complement strand
TCAAACTCATCAAATAATGGTTCTAGCTTTTCTTTCATATATTTGAATTGGGATAATGAATCATTATATTGGTCTTTGATCCAATCATCATACATTTCAAAGGACATGTCTGCTGGAAGTATATAGAGGTTATTGATCACTTTATAGACAGCCTCTTTAGGTGGAAGATTGTTTATCAACACGTCAGTCACAGTATTTTCGTAAACAATCGGTTCACCTTCTCCGCCTCCTTCTTCGTTAGTGAAGTTCATATGTGTTAAGTTCATCACATCAGAAGTATTTCCTTGCATATCCAAGTCAATTATCAAGGTTCTTTTTTCTTCATTAACTGCTGATTCAAAACCTAACATCTGCGCGCATGTACTTTTACCTACGCCACCTTTAAAATTACCGATTACATATTTCTTCGCTACCACATTCCTACCTCTTTTCTTTTAGCAATATTCATTTGATACTATTATAACATATTTATTTTTAGTTACTACCAAAAAAAAAGATACATATGTACTACCTTATAATTAATAAGTGAAAGGTAGTACATGAATAAGAAAAAGAAGAAATATATTATTCTTTAGCCCTCTTCAAAGTGATGACACTATTAGTTTATATTTTAAGTCTCGAAAATTGTTTTAAATTCTGGTTATTCCAATCTTTTTTTAATAATTATCAAGTTTAATGATTGGCATTTTATATACTAGTAGCAAACTATTTGTAGACGGGTTACCAGCCCTGAGCGGAAAGCCTTCCTTCATTTTTTTGTTTTCAAACGTACACAATTAAATTAACAGTGTCTTCATCTTCCAACAAAGCAAGAGCAATATTTAATTTAGCATTTTCATTCTTAAAATTCATTTTAAATTCTGGTTATTTTAATCTTTTTTCTAAATAATCATCAAATTTAATGGTTGGCATTTTTTCTCCTAGTAGCAAGCTATTTGTATTTTTCACACGGAATATGGTATACTAAAGACAAGAAAAAGGAGCTATGCTCGAACATAGCCCCAATTCCTTTTGTAGAACCGTTAAAAAGACGGTGACTTTGAATTGAATGTTTTTTTTGCAAACCATCTATCCTCTGTCAAAGTGTTAGATGGTTATTTTTTGTCCTTATGGTCAATTATCAGCAAAACTAACGTCGCAAAAGCGATCATCAGTTGAATTGCTTCAAAAGTTGACACTTGCCTACTCCCTTCTAGGGATAAAGCTATGAACCATAGGCATCACCCCTTTTTCAAGAGATTAGCCACCATCTTTTCACTTTCCTACCTCTCAATTATACCATATTCCAGCAACAGCAACTATTGCTAATTATCAGCAATCCAACGCTTCTTATCGTTCATTTTTACATAAAAAAGAAGCCGTTCTTTTCACGAACGACTTCTCTTTTAATTTTTATGTTTTTCTTTAATTAGATATCCAATACCAGTACCTAATAAAACTCCAATCCAATATACAGAAATATCAAGTTTTGAGTATTAACATGTCCCATATTAAACAAAAAATCGATCAACGAAGAAAAAAATACAACAATTCCATAAAATTTAAAGGAATAACTAAAAATATTTTTTATTAATCTGTTCATAGTTTTCCCCCTAATTACTAATTATTATTGGTAAACAATATCTGACAGTTTAAAACTTCTTATTTTATAAATTACACCACGATCAAATAACCCATGACCCGCAATTTCTGCAGCAATAACGCCTGCGATTGCTGTACCTATACCAGGGAATAATACTCCTACTGTAGCTGCAATCCCATTTATACCAATACTGTACATACCATTCAATACATTTCTACTTAAATAAATATCTACATTCCCATAACGAGCTTGACCATGCCATACAATTTTTGTTACACCATTTGAACGAACCATAGTATTAAACCCAGTTGTGTCTATACCAGACTTATTCAACAATTTAACTAAATTACTATCAGTAATCGTTATTTCAGTATCTCCAGTAACTTTATTTTTTTGAACATTAAAATACGGAGAATTTTCATAATAAGAGAAATCGTCACTTTGAATAACTTATTGAGCTTGACTTTTATCTTGCATATTATTTCCTAAAGATTCAGCATTTACACTGATTGGTACCAACAAAGCAGAACTTAACAAAGCCACACTTACTAATAAAACTAGATTTTTTTTCATATTAACACCCCCTCAATTTTTACTTACACTAACGTTATATCATAGTAGATAACTAGTTTATCTTCGGGAAACGCTGAAATTCATTGTACTTTATACTAGATCTTACCTATTTTCCCATAAAAAAGAAGCCGTTCTTTTGACGAACGACCTCTCTTTTGATTTGTACTATCCAAATATATTGTAACATTTTCATTTCTACATTCCATATGTTCCTTAAAATTAAAAGGAAAAAGCTATGCTATTAAACATAACTTTTTTTCTTTACTCATGTCATATATAAATTAAGCACCTAATTTTTCACGCATAATCGCATCTGTCAGTGTTTTAGAAAAGTTCAAATTCAATTCTTTTCCCATTTTGTCTGCCCATTTTGGAATAGTCAAAGTTTTCTTTGTTGGTTCATCTAAGCCTAAGTATTCTTCTAAATCAACAGAAACCATAGATATAAACGACTTTTCACTATCATACTCCAACGTAAAATCAGGATCATCTTTAAAAGGATTATTTTTTTCCAGCGATAAAGAACTGATAAGAGAAGGTTTTGACAAGTCACGACCTGCTTCAATATCATCGGCTAACAAAATACCCAAAAAATCAGACGCATTTTCTATCGCTTCGGAAACATCAGAACCACTTGTACCAGCTACATCTGGGAAATCAGGAAAGAACACAGAAAATCCTGATTCATAACCTTCACTAACTTCAAAATAAAATAATGCAGGATAAGAAACAAGCATATCCATTCTCCTTTCTTTCTATGAAGCACAGCAGAGTTACTTTAACCCTGCCTGCTTCAATATACCGTTTTCCGTCCCTTTTGGTAATTTTTGGGGAACGATAATCAGTCGGTAACTCCTGGAAACTTCACTTTTACGTGAGAACCTTTCCCACCCTTGACTTTTACGCCACCATGAGAAACTAAGAGCTTAACCATTTCATTTTGTGTCATTGGCATTGTGCACTATACCTCCTGACAAAATTATTATAGAACGTGTTGCACGTATAATAAACAATTAAATACGTGCAACACGTGCTATATTCCAACCTAAAATATTAGGAATTTAATTCTTTTATCAAATCATCAACAGAAGAAAAACCGCCATGTACCTTGCCATTTTTCACATCTTTTTTTGCTTTTAGAGTAGCAAGCTTCCCGTTCTCAACTCTAAAATGGATCGTTCGCTTTGTTGCCGATTGCTTTTTCAAATACTCCAGTACTTCTAATTCCGCAATATTGCGAGACAGCAAATTTTTATAACCATATTTCCCGCCACCAACAGCTATAATACTTAATATAAAAAGCAGCAGTACTGCCATACCCATTAAAAAAATATAATTTACAATTACAGAATTAATTACTCATGTAATAAAAGTAACCATCAGAGAAAGATAAAAAACCAAAACTAAGTTATAAAAATTTTTATCCTCATCTATCTTAGCTCTTTTCACAGCAATCAGCCAATCCAGATCAATTGAATCATCATTTTTTATTTTCTCGCAATACTTTTTCATTTCCTCTTCACTCATGACAAAACCACCTAAAAATGTTATTTAACTATCTAGTTGACATAATCGTTACTATCCCAAGTACCAGCTCTCCCAAGCTTTTTTCAGCTAACTTTGGTAAATAAAATTGGTCTAGGTAAAACCGACTGAAATTCCCTGCTTTTTGATTTTTGAAAGTTTGTGAAATTCCTTTTTTTAAAATAACCATATCGTTATATTAAGGTATTTTTTTAAGCCATTTTCATAAAATCAGCAAAAGAAACCCTTAGAGTAGCTTCCACAGCACCCTAAGACCTCTCAAAGGTCTAGTTTCATTTGTTTAGATTGGAAAATACGTCCTACAAGTATCTTTTTTTTCTCATGGTCAATCCGATAAAATAAGGCATAGCTTTTGCCGATCGCGATCCGATATGTTGGGATATCCATTCCATAGATTTCGGAAACTTCCTCATGCATAGTTGGAAAATTTTTGGTTAGTTCTAAAGCCTTCTGGATCGCACCTACAAATCTTTTTATGCTGGCTGGGGAAAGAGCAAGCTCATTTTCCCAGCCTTCTATTATCGTTTCAAGGCTGGTCTGGAAACTTTTAAAATAAACTAGCGTGTACTCTTCCATCTATTAACTCCAGCCGTATTTTCCGAAAGCTTTTACCATTTCAATTTCTGAAGCTGTTAAACCTTTCTCAAAATCTTGGAAACTTTCTTCAATTAATTTGCGATCGTGTTCTTTTGCTATTTGAGTGGTATCTAATATGAATAAGTTGCCTTCTTGTTTGGCTTGGATAGTGTCTCCGTTTTTTAATCCAAGAGAGCTTGGAAGGATCACTCCCACGCTATTGCCGATCTTTCTAACCTTTAGTTCTTTTCCCATGTTATCACGCTCCTTTTAGCTTTTGACAAACAAATTATAACATGTTATAACAACGATCGCCAACGGTGCTGCTTAAGGACTCCCACTCCATATTATTATTGGACAAAATAAGCCACTTAGAACGCTGAAAACATATACAAACGATATCAAAATACGAGTGAACTACTCGCCATACACTTCCGTTAACATCCATTTAAGTAGGTATTTTTATCAAAAAGCCGAGAATACTCGCGACTTTAGTCGTGCAGATGAATTGGCTTCGGTTGAGGTATAGCCTTAGCTATATCAATCAACCGACATATGTTAAATCTATATATTGTTAAAACACCTAGAACAATGGATATTAACGGAAACGTACGTTAAAATCGTTAAGAGGTGCTTTTTGTATATCAGAAATCCATTATGGACGTGGCTACGCCTATTCTATTCAGTATCATCTTGTTTGGTGTGTAAAATACCGACATGATATTTTGTATGGTCATGTAGACATTGATGTTAAACAGTTATTGAAACAAATCGCTGATGATAATAATGTAAAAATTATGGAAATGGAATCAGTCAAAGACCATATCCATTTACTTATTGAATGTACCCCACAACACTATATTCCCAGTATTGTTAAAGCATTCAAAGGTGTATCCGCTAGATTCCTATTTAAAAAACATCCTGAAATTAAACAACGGCTTTGGGGTGGACATCTTTGGAATCCCAGCTACTTTGTAGCCACGGTTAGCGAAAATACAGAAGAACAAATTAGAAAATATATACAAAACCAGAAAAAGAAGTGAGGTGAATCCATATGCTACAACATAAAGCTTATAAATTTAGAATCTATCCTAATCAAGAACAAGAAATATTAATTGCCAAAACTATTGGTTGTTCAAGATTCATCTATAATCATTTTTTGAATTTGTGGAATCACGAATACACGACTACTGGAAAAGGATTATCTTATCATTCTTGCTCTGCCATGCTTCCACAAATGAAAAGAAATCCAGAGACAATTTGGTTAAAGGAAATTGACAGCATTGCGATTCAATCATCATTGAAAAATCTTTCTGATTCTTTTTCTCGGTTCTTTAGAAAGCAAAATAGACGGCCACAATTTAAAAGTAAAAAGAATCCTATTCAAAGCTATACAACTAAAAATGTGAATAATAGTATCCAAATTAGAAATAACTTCGTGAAATTACCTAAGTTAGGACTTGTTAAGTTTGCTAAGAGTCAAGAACCCAAAGGGCGAATCTTAAATGCTACTATTCGAAAAAATTCAAGTGGTAAATTCTTTGTTTCTATCCTTTGTGAAGAAGAAATTATGGAATATCCTAAAACCACTTCTGCGATTGGTATTGACTTGGGTATTACTGACTTTGCGATTCTTTCTGATGGTCAAAAAATTGATAATAATAAATTCACGGCCAAAATGCAAAAGAAACTTAAACGTGAACAACGCAAGTTGTCTAGACGTGCATTATTAGCTAAACAGAAAGGTATCAATCTATTTGAAGCTAAAAATTATCAAAAACAAAAACGTAAAGTGGCTAGATTGCACGAAAAAGTAATGAATCAACGTACTGATTTTCTGAATAAGTTGAGTACAGAAATGATCAAAAATCACGATATTATCTGTATGGAAGACTTAAACACAAAAAGTATGTTGCGTAATCATAAATTAGCAAAAAGCATTTCTGATGTTTCTTGGTCAAGTTTTGTGACTAAATTACAATACAAAGCTGACTGGCACGGGCGCAAAATCATCAAGATAGATAAATGGTTTCCGTCTAGTCAAATTTGTTCAGAATGTGGACACAGAGACGGCAAGAAGTCACTCAAAATTCGAGAATGGACTTGTCCTATTTGCCATACGCACCACGATCGAGACATCAACGCTAGTATAAATATTTTGACCGAAGGTTTACGAATACAAGCATTAGCTTAGGAATAATCAAGAACCGTAGGAACTACGGGGATAGCTTGGTAAATAAGAGACACCGCTGTTAGTAAAGACATACGCTACCAAGTATGCTCTTTTTCCAAGAATCTCGTGACTTCAGTCATGAGAGGTTCAATATATATAGATTTAACATATGTCGGTTGATTGATATAGATAAAGTTATAACTCAACCGAAGCCGATTCATCTACACGAATAAAGTTGCGAGTGTTCTCGGCTAATTCATAAAAATTGTTATGTATTCCATATAACAATATTGGAATAACTTTATTTTCTTGAATCTCATAAGCAACTCTCTACACGGTGACCGCATACTTAAATCCATTAGACCAAATACCTGATAAATCTCCAGTTTTTTGTTCTCCTTTATATGGATCAATCGCAATTTCATCACCAACCTATAGAAGATGAGCGACTTCTGCCTAATTACGTTAAAAAATATTGAAAGTAACTCTATGTAGCAAAAAATATCCAGAATTTCATTTCCTCAAAACTGGTCGATATTGTATCTAAAAATATATACTACCTATTTTAGGTAGTATATATTAAAAAATGTGCTTTTGTTAGAAAAATCACTACATAAATTATCATATCTGTATACGTCATTTAGATATTTCAGTTATGCTATAATAGTCTTGCTGTCTGCTACCCCGGCCTAATCTGGCAAGGGGAGGAGGTTATAGGTTTGAAAATTCTTTTTGATTTTGTTTTTGCAATCATAGCAGAAGTAGCCGCGCACTATATCTGCAAATGGCTTGATTGTAAATTTGCCAAGAAAGACAGTAAGCCTACCCGTTAATTCTTATAATAGAAACGTAAAAGAAAACCACTAGCCCGCCAGCTAGTGGTTTTTGGTTATAGATTGAAAATTCTTTTTGTTAACTAAATTATAACATAAACCGTAGCAAATGCAACCAATAGAAAAACTATTTAGAACAGTAGATCATCATTGCTAATATCGATCGATTGTCCATCAAATGGATTTTGTGAAGCATTAAATACATTGTTATTAATTGTCGCTGCTTTTAACTATGCCTCTCCCCTTCTATTATAAAAGAAGATATATATTATTTCTTAATTACCTACTACCTTAAATCGAAATTTAAGTACTACCTTATTTAAGTAGTACTTAAATAATATGAAAAAATAGTTGTCACACTTGTTATGCTTATATAATAAAATTCTTTTAAAAAAAATAATAATATATAATTAAACACTACCTAAATATGGTAGTGTTTAATTATTAGAAAAACAAAAAATATTTATTCTATTCTCTTAACTTCAACTAAGTTATGCTGCACACCTTTATATAAATCATATGCAACTCATTAGCTAGTCAAACTACATGCATGTAGTTTTATCTGTTAATTTTGTACTACCTAAATTAAGTAGTATCTAATAAACAAGGTATATATTTAAAAATTTAAGACTAATTTTTTTATGACTTGTACAAATTTATCTGATATTTCTCTTATTAAGAACTACCCTAATCAGGTAGTTCTTATTTTTTTCATTTTAAGTAGTATTTAATTGTAATTTGGTAGTATTTTTTTATTATCTTATTCCTAGAACGGTAGTACATAATAGAAATATAGGTAGTACATAATTTAAGTATCAATGGTAGTATCTAATTTAAAGGGTAGTATGTAACTACTTTAAAGTAATTTTTTTCAGATTAACACGGTAGTATCTAATTGAATAAGTTAAATTTAACGGTAGTATCTAATTATTATATATATCTGTCATTGGTAGTACTTATTGTATTTTTTAGTAGTATATAATCTATTGTTTTCTAGCCTAAAGCTTTGTCTTATAAGAATAATGTAATACATACTACTTAATTAAGGTAGTATGTATTACTAGTAATGGTAGTATGTTTTATATGCATTAGGTAGTTCTTAATTTATTTTTTGTTTTAACACTGGTAGTACTTAATTATGTTTAATTTTAAAACTAAATTTTATTCTACGTTCTTCTGGTAGTATTTAATTATAAATAATATTTATTTAAAGTAGTTCTTAATGACTTTAAAGGTAGTACATAATTTATTTTATTTCTGATTTTAGGTAGTATTTAATTAAAAAACAGTTTTAATGCGTTTGCATTTTTTATTTAAGTTTGCTATTTTCGAAAAGAGTAGGTAATTTTACATAAATAAAACAACGTGAAAGTAGAGGATCTACAATGACTGATTTTAATTTTTTTAAGGCGGATAGAGTTTACAACGAATTATTTTATCAATTTCCAAAAGTCTTTATTGTTTCTGACGAATACAAAAAAATGAAAGATTCAACTAAGATTGCCTATATGCTTTTAAAAGCAAGATTAGAGATTGCAATCAGTAAACGGCAAATCGATGAAGAAGGTAATGTTTATTTTACTTATACGACAAATGAATTATGCAGCGTATTAAACTGCCAAAAACAAAAAGCGATAGCAATCAAAAAAGAGTTGGAATCCTTTGGTTTATTATTACAAAAGCAGATGGGATTTAACAAACAGTTAGGGAAAAATAATCCTAATAGACTATATCTAGCAGAATTAAAAGTCTCAGAAAATGATATCTATTTACTCGAAAAATTTGATAGAGAAAATAGGGAAAACGTTGATAAATCAGAGGGTATGAAAATCATACCCTCCCCCGACGAAAATTCAGAGGCTGAATCCCTTGGGGATCAAGAGGGTATGAAAATCATACCGTGCCAAAACGTTGATAAATCAGAGGGTATGAAAATCATACCAGAACTTAATAATAATAATAATATATTAGACACTAATAGACACAATATAGACACTGAAAAAGACCGCCTACAAGATCAATTGTTGTTAGACAATTTTGAAACAATCATGAAAAGCGACAGCATTGCTACGTTTGTCCCTGAACGAGTATTAAATTTAATAAAAACATTTTCTTCAAGTTACAGTGAAGCTCAAAAAACTGTCCAGACTATTCATAATGCAAAGAAAAAAGCCGAAACAGAAAGTGGCATTTCGATAGTTTTTGAAGAACTCGATAGTTATTATGTCAATGCAGAACAAGAATTATACACGACACTGTTAAAAGCCTATCAAAAATTAAAAATCGAAAAAGTTGAAAATATCCAGAACCTGATTTTTGTCTATGTAAAAAATTGGTTTATCGAAAAACCAATAGCTGCTAAAGTGTCTAGTGAAAAACGTTTGAATTCTGAAAGTATTCCAAGCACTGTGACGAAAAATTGGTTAGAGTAATACTTTACAGGTAGGATGATTGTTGCTTCATGGGGTAGCATTAAAATTAAAAATTTTTTATTATTCTAATTATATTACGAATATTACAAGGTATTAGCTATTTTAATAGAATTTATAAGTTAAAATATTATGATAAAAATCACAAACGTAGCTTTTTACGTCATAAGTGTTAAAAATAATAATTAATTTCAAATATAAAAAAGGGAACTGATGTTTGCATACTCCTTTTTTTGAGTTATAATAATACGCGAAGAGAGGTAATTTCATTTTTTAAACAAGCTAAAAATCTTGATATTACTTCTTTTCAGGCAATACGAATATTATTCGCTTACATTTTTTTGTATAAATTTAGTTGTTTTAAATTTAATTGTCTGCTATGCTTGTGATGAATTGATTTTCGTTCTGCACTTTTGGACGATAAATTTGGACAATTGAAAATACAAAAAAAAGAAAGGCGGTATGAACTCGGAAGGCTGGTAACCTTCGTCAGCGTTCATACACGGCATTAAGCTGAAACCTTAATGCGTTAACCTTTCAGTGTTACGGTATTACCCGCAACGGATTTAGTATAACAGATATTCAAAAGTGATACCACTTTTTTTAGTCTTGCAAATGTTAAAAATACGTGGTATTACGATGAATCTATGTCAAGGCATAGTGTTAAAAAAAAGTCCGTGTGGCTCTTTTCCGTATGGTAAACGCTGAAATTAGAGGGAACGCATGTTTGGATGCGCTCCCTCTTTTTTGTTTATCAAGAACGAAAATCAATTCTCTATTTTTGAAAAATAACAAGAAAAACTTGTTAAAAATATTTAAAGAAATTGGGTGGTTTATTTTATGTCATATACAGGAATTTTGAGTCTCAAAGATATTTGTCATTACGGTAAACGGTGTACCGCTACAGAGAAAATCACGAAGAAACTATCAACTGGCCAAAGTAAAACCGTTGTGCAGTGTAAGAAATATATAATCCAGAAAGACAAAGTCTCAGAGGAAATGATTTATTACATTGGGAAACAAAAGCAAATAATTTTAAAAGATCCTATCCCCTTAAAAGAGCTATATCCAACAATCAAACATGTTTATGACCAAAACGGTGTACTGATTGGTCGAAGAAAAAATGGAGT
>Ga0129312_1001989_pt1 | contig 10861 bp, 8 predicted proteins | sample O827metagenome_FD_94434 | JGI IMG/M metagenome (GOLD analysis project Ga0129312, IMG submission 94434) | Orangutan group fecal microbial communities from Wisconsin, USA - O827 metagenome | ecosystem: Host-associated > Mammals > Digestive system > Large intestine > Fecal | place: USA: Wisconsin... | reverse complement strand
TTGCATTCTGTGCATGCCAGTGTAATCTTAGTGCGCACGACTTCCACCTCCGTTTAAATTCTTTGTAAGGCGGTCCTTTTTCTATTCGTTGCTATCGTTTTTTGAGCATAAAAAAAAGACCTATATCTTCCATTCGCCCGAACATTGTATCATAAGAATTCCGGCGCGTCAAGCATTTCCTTTAGAAACAGGGCTTTTTCCAGGATTTTTCTGCTACATTTTTGCTAAAAGCACCCGGGAGCAGTTTTCTCACCCTATCCACGCCTAAGTTAGTCGGAACGAATTTTAGATCATAAAATAAATGTGTCCTTTTGTATGATCTAGGATTTTACCGTGAAACACAGAAGACTCTTCGTCTCCATTTCAGGAAACGAGGAGTCTTCTTTATTTATAATACTTTCGACAAAAATTCCTTCGTTCTCTCATTCTTCGGATGCGCGAAGAACTCTTCCGGCGGAGCTTCCTCCAGGATCTTTCCGCCGTCCATGAACAGAACGCGGTTCGCAACCTCTCTCGCGAATCCCATCTCGTGGGTAACGACCACCATGGTCATTCCTTCCTTCGCAAGGTCTTTCATAAGATCCAGAACCTCGCCTACCATCTCCGGGTCCAGGGCACTCGTCGGCTCATCGAAGAGGATCACATCCGGTTTCATAGCTAACGCGCGGACGATGGCCACACGCTGTTTCTGGCCGCCGGAAAGTGTTGACGGGTAAACATCTGCCTTGTCTTCCAGACCGATGCGGCGTAAAAGCGCAAGCGCTTCCTCCCTCGCCTGTGCCTTGATCTCCGCCTTTGTCTTCGGGGCGTCAGGCGCCAGCGTGCCTTTTCTCTTTGCTTTCTTTAAATCTTTGCAGCGCACATAGACCGGTGCCAGCATGATGTTCTCAATAACCGTCATATTGTTGAACAGATTGAAATGCTGGAATACCATTCCCATGTGGCGGCGGTGGATATTGATATCCACGCGCATGTCAGCGATATCCACGCCGTTAAAAATGATGCTGCCGGAGGTCGGGTCCTCCATGCAGTTTAAGCAGCGTAAAAATGTACTTTTTCCGGAGCCGGAGGGACCGATGACTACAACGATGTCACCTTTATTGATGGTCACATTGATTCCCTTGAGGACTTCCAGGTTTCCAAAATTCTTTTTCAGATCAATGACGTCTATCACTCTTCTTCAGGCTCCTTTCCATCAATTTTACAAAGATCGAGATCACCATGACGAGGACGATGTAGATCGCTGCCATGACGAGATACGGGACCATGAACTCGTAGCTGTTGCTGCCGATATAGTTGAAGGCAACGTAGAGGTCCGCCGCACCGACAAAGCTCACGACGGAAGTTTCCTTGATCAGGGCGATAAACTCATTGCCCAGAGTCGGCAGAATATTCTTTACCGCCTGCGGGATCACGATCTTGATCATCGCCGGGCCAAATCCAAGTCCCACCGCGCGTCCAGCTTCCAGCTGTCCCGGATCTACGGACTGGATACCGCTTCGCATGATCTCGGAAATATACGCTCCGCTGTTTAATCCAAATACCACCATGGCCACACGGACGCCAGGCATCTTGATCCCCATAAGAGGCAGCATAACATAGTAGAATACCAGAAGCTGCACCACCATCGGGGTTCCGCGGAAAAGTCCCACATAGAAAGTGCAGACCGCGTTCAGCGCCCGCGGAAGTGTCTTATATTTCGGCAGGACGCGGACCGTCGCGATGATGGTACCGATCAGAACGCCGATGAGCATGCCGACTACCGCGATCAGAAGCGTATTCTGCAGACCCTGCACGACCTTCACATAGCCGTTTTTCTCAATAAATATCTGTACAAATTTGTTCCATTTGTTTCCGAAGTTTCCCATATTACCTCCAGATGCAGGAAAGCGGGAGCGAAACTCTTCCTCTCCCGCTTTGTTTCAGCTATTCTGTTAAAGATGCGGTAAGTGTTCCTTACTGCATTGCGTTGATCGCTTTTGTGATGCTTGCTGCCGGAGCCGCGTCGATGATCACATACTTTAAGTTGCCGTTGATGAGGTCCTGAACTGCGAGGGAACCGTTCTTGTACGGTACGCACTCTGCTGCGAATCCATCAAATCCCCAGTCTTCGCTGCCTTCTACATAGTAGTTGCCGGTCGTTCCCTGCTGTACGCCGATCTTGTCGCTTGCTGTTAAGCCTTTTAAGATCTCCTCCACGGAAGCAGCATCTGTGCAGTTATCGAATGTTGTGTCATCGCCAAGTGTGATGAGCTTCTGGGATGCCTGGTAGTACGGATCAGAGAATGTTACATAAGCTTCTCTCTCTTCGTTGATCGTTAAGCCTGCCATTGCGATATCGCATTTATGCTGGCCAACGGATAAGCATACAGCGTCGAAGTCCATGTTCTGGATTACAAGCTCTTCGCCAAGTTCCTGTGCTAAGAGGGACGCGATCTCCATATCGATTCCCACATAGCTGTCACCGTCCATGTACTCGAACGGCTCGAATGCTGCGTTTGTCGCTACAACGAGCTGGTCTTTGGACTCATCGTACTCAGCGGACTGTACCGGTGTTGGCTCACCGCCGCCGAAATATTTGTCGCAGATATCATCGAAGGTTCCGTCCTCCATGATCTTTGCGATGAATGCGTTTACGTTCTCGAGAAGTTCCGGCTGATCCTTATCTACGCCGAATGCATACTGCTCGTCAGTAAGGTCGATATCGATGACCTTAACTGCGCCTGCAGCCTCTGTCTCCTCTGCTTTTTCTGTCTCAGCGGCACTCTCTGCTGCTGTCTCCGCTGCTGTTGTCTCTGCTGCAGCCGTTGTCTCTGTTGTCTTGCTTCCGCAGCCTGTTAATAAAGATGCTGCCATAGCAGCTGTCATACATAATGCAATCGCCTTTTTCATAATAGTTTCCTCCTCTTTCACCTGCAGGATCCGTGGTCTGCTTTTCTGCCGACTCATGGACCGGGTTCTTCATATCCTGCCTGCCCCGTCTCTCTCATACGCCGCAGGCTTTTTGATGAGACCCACTATAGCACAACCCTATGCAAAAATCAAGTATAAATATGCTTATATTTGTATATTTATGCATTTTTGTCTATTTTATGGCCGTTTATGCATTGAGAATCGACATTTATGCATATTCCTCATCGTCCTCCGGTCATGCAGATCACAACAAAGTATACTCGCTCCACCCCCGCATCCCGCAGCGCCCTGGCACAGGCCTCGATGGTACTTCCCGTTGTATAAATATCATCCACAAGGATCACGCTCTTAATTCCAGCCGGGATCTCCCCCGCCGCAAAAGCCCCGGAAAGGTTTTTAAGCCGCTCCGCCGCCGAGAGATCTTTCTGGGGCAGCGTTTTTTTGTTTCTTATTAATATCTCCGGCATTACCGGGATCCCGAGCTTTTTTCCGATGACCTGCGCTAAAACCTCCGCCTGATTAAACCCGCGCGTCTTTTTCCTCGTGGCATGGACCGGCACCGGAACCAGGGCATCCGCATGCATCCGGCGGATCGTCCGCCCATACCTTGCCGCCAGGGCAGTCCCGTAAAAGTCCAGGTACTCCCTCTTATTGTTGTACTTGACCTGCGCCATGGAATGTCGTGCCGCCTCGTCGTAATTTAGCAAGGCGATCCCGTACTCAAAGGCGCGCGAATGACGCATACAGTCCGCACAGAACTCCATGCTCTCATCTTCAATTTCTTTTCCGCATTTTTTGCATACCGGCGATCTTACAAACGAAAGTTTACGAAGGCAGTCCGGGCAGATCATCCGCCCGAAGCCGCCAGTGATATCCCCGCACACCGGGCAGCGGCGGGGATATAGAATATCTAGAATTTTATTGAATTTCATGTGTCACAGGTCCATCCCTACATCATAGATGTATCGATCTCAAGAATTCTGTCCTTCAGCCCCGAATACCGTTTCTGCTCCACCTCATTGTCCACCATCGCCTGGAACACTTCCGGAATTCCCACGAGGCAGACGCAGGATTTCGCCCTGGTGACTGCCGTGTAGATCAGGTTTCTCGTCATCAGCATCCGCGGTCCTGAGTGCACCGGGATCACCACCGCCGGGTACTCGCTTCCCTGGGATTTGTGGATCGTGATCGCGTAGGCGAGTTCCAGCTCCTCCAACTGCTTAAAGCTGTACTCCACCATCCGCCGCTCGTCAAACTCCACCTCCATGGTCTCCGCAAAGCTGTTGATGGAACGGATGATTCCCGTATCCCCGTTGAAGACACCTTCGCCCTTATCCACCGGAATACCATAACGGTTGCGGACCTCCCACTCGATCTGGTAGTTGTTCTTAATCTGCATGACCTTGTCGCCCACACGGAAGATCGTTCCGCCGGACTCTTTCTCCTGCTTGTTCGGCGCAGGCGGGTTGAACTTTTCCTGGAGCTGCTTATTTAGTGCCTCCACACCGAGAGCGCCTTTCCGCATCGGCGTCATGATCTGGATATCCGACATCTCCGCATGGACATAGTTCGGCAGCTTATCCTGGACAAGAACCATCATGTCCTTCACGATATCCGCCGGATAATCCCGCCGGATAAACAGGAAATCCCGGCTTTTCTTATTTAAAGGAACTACTTCCCCGTCATTGATCTTGTGGGCGTTGACGATAATGTCGCTCTGGGCCGCCTGGCGGAAGATCTTTGTGAGCTTCACAACAGGAAACGCCTCCGACGCGATCATGTCCCGGAGAACATTTCCCGGTCCCACGCTCGGAAGCTGGTTTACATCGCCCACGAGGATCAGTCTCGTTCCCACATTCACCGCCTTTAAAAGCGCGTGGATCAGGCTGATATCCACCATGGACATCTCGTCGATGATAATCACGTCCGCGTCCAGGGGATTCTCCTCATTCCGCTCAAAATGCATGCCCTCTAACCGGTTCTCCCCGGAATTTCCGTTATTCTTCGGATCGACCGCCGGAGCGCCCGTGAGTTCCAGAAGACGGTGGATCGTTTTCGCCTCGTATCCCGTCGCCTCCGTCATGCGCTTTGCCGCGCGGCCTGTGGGAGCTGCCAGGAGAATATCCATGTCTTCCTGGTCGAAGTAGTGGATGATCGTGTTGATGGTGGTCGTCTTACCGGTTCCCGGACCTCCGGTGATAATGAGAAGTCCGTTGCTCACCGCCTCTAAGACCGCCTGTTCCTGGAGTTCATCCAGTTCGATCTTCTCCGCCTCCGTGATCTTTTTCAGACGTTTTTTCACGTCCTCCTCGTTGACCTTCGAGTGGATATTCAAATCATGCAGCATCCGGGCCGTGTTGAGTTCCATGTAGTAAAACTGTGCCGGATAGACGATCCGCTTCTCGTCCTTTTCCTTCACCACCAGCTTCTTCTCCATCTGGAGATCCACCAGGTGCTTTTCCATGTGCTCCGGCTCCACATTTAAGAGGGCCGCCGCGTTGGCGAACAGTTCCTCCTCCGGCAGGTATGTATGACCGTTTCCCGTCGCCTGGAGCAGGGCATAGAAAAGTCCGCTGCGGATCCGGTAATCAGAGTCCGTAAAGATCCCGACCTTCGCCGCGATCTCATCCGCGATCTTAAAGCCAACCCCCTGGATATCGTCCGCCAGCTGGTACGGATTTTCCTGGATCACCGAGTACATTCTCGGACCGTAATGCTGGTAGATCTTCACCGCGAGGTTCATGGAGATCCCGTACTGCTGCAGGAATACCATCGCCTGGCGCATATCACGCTTTTCCTCCACCTGGCTGCTGATCTCCATCGCCATGCGCTCGCTGACACCCTTGACCTCAGCGAGGCGTTCCGGCTCCTCCTCCATGATCCGGAAGGTGTCTGCCTTGAACTTTTTTACGATCCTTTTAGCTAAAGCAGCTCCGATGCCTTTGATAGCACCGGAGCCGAGATACCGTTCAATCGCCAGTGTGTCCTCGGGAGCTTTTATCTCATAGCTCTCCACCGCAAGCTGCTCGCCGTAGATGGAGTGTTCCACCATCCGGCCGGTCGCTTCGATCCGCTCTCCCTCACTGATGTAAGGGAAAGTGCCGACGAGGATATATTCTTCTCCACCGTCCGCCACGCTTAAGACCGAGTAACCGTTGTCCTCATTGCGGTATTTGATTCTTTCCACATAGCCTGTTACAGTTGCCATTTTTATTTTTCTGCGCCTTTTCCGCCGTGTGCGAACTCGATAAACTTACCGGTTCCAATCGCAACCGCCGTTAACGGCTCCTCCGCGATCATTGTCGTGATTCCGGTCTTCTCCTCGATCAGGGCGTCAAGTCCGGAGATCAGGGAGCCGCCGCCGGTAAGAACGATTCCGCGGTCGAAGATATCTGCCGCAAGTTCCGGTGGTGTGCGCTCTAATACGTTGTGTACAGCGTCAACGATCTGCATCGCCGGCTCTCTTAATGCCTCAAGTGTCTCATCAGATGTAACAACGATGGTCTTCGGAAGACCTGTCACAAGGTTTCTTCCGCGGACTTCCATCGTCACAAGCTCCGGACGGCGGTAAGCCGCGCCGATATTGATCTTGATCTCCTCAGCGGTTCTCTCACCGATCAGGAGGTTATGTTTCTTTCTCATATAGCGGACGAGAGCCTCATCGAAGTCATCGCCGGCAGTCTTGATAGAAGTACTTACTACGGTTCCGCCGAGGGAGATAACCGCGATATCCGCAGTACCGCCTCCGATATCTACGATCATGTTTCCGCATGCCTTGGAGATATCGATTCCAGCACCGATTGCTGCCGCAACCGGCTCCTCGATGATGCAGACCTCACGGGCGCCAGCCTGGTAAGTTGCGTCCTCAACAGCCTTTCTCTCAACCTCTGTCGCTCCGCTCGGGATGCAGACAGCGATACGCGGTTTTCTTAAGGTTCTCTTTCCTACCGCTTTGTTGATGAAATATTTTAACATTTTTTCGGTTACGGTATAATCGGAGATAACACCTTTTCTTAACGGTCTTACCGCTACGATATTACCCGGAGTACGTCCGATCATCAGACGCGCCTCCTCACCGAATGTGATAACTTTATTTGTCTCTCTGTCCAGCGCTACTACGGACGGCTCCTTTAAAACAACGCCTTTTCCCTTAATGTATACAAGGATGCTGGCGGTACCTAAGTCAATTCCAATGTCGTTTGACATCATCATTGTCGTCTTCCTCCTGTCTTTCTAACTGAAAATCTCCTGAATCTATTTCCGCGTTCCGTCCTCCGGGACGCGCCTCGCTTATCTCTATAAGAAAACCCTGTTATTTCCCTTGCTGCGCCGCAAATGTGTATCCAAATCAGATACCTCCATTGATCTCAACAGGGCGCGAAATATCAGTTTTTATTATATACGAAAGCCCTTTGTTTTTAAAGGGGTTTTTAAAATTTTTATATTTCGTAAAAAATGCCGTAAAAAAATGCTCATACAGGAATTACCCGCACAAGCATTTTTATCGTTAAATACTATTTTTGTTTTACTGCACCCAGACACCATTCTTATCGACATAGTACTGTCCTCCGATCAGCTGGCTTGTAAGCATCGCTCCGTCAGCTCCGCAGTAGTACCACGCGCCGTTCGTCAGTACCCACTGGCTCTTTACCATCGCGCCGGACGCTCCGCAGTAATACCACTGGTTATTGTTCAGAACCCACTGGTTTTCCGCCATATATCCGGACTGGTTGAAATAATACCATACGTTATTGATCAGCTTCCAGTTTGCCACCGGGTAAGTCTTATCCGGGTTGCACCACCACCAGCCGTTTCCGTCACGAAGCCATGCACCGCCGGAGGTATTGGAAGAGTTAGAGTTTGTCTGGCCGTTGGAACCAGAAGAACCGCTGCCGTAATAGTTCGCTGCCGCTGTGCGGTTTGCGTAGATTGCGGATGCCTCGCTGCTGTTTACATCCTTGGAATCAGATTCCTGCCAGCTGCTCTCGTTATTTCCACGGATCGCTTTTACCTTAAAGGTATAGCTTCCGCTTTTTGTGAAGGAACCGCAGAAGTTGTAGTAATTATTTGCTGTCGTATAGGTAGAACCTACCGCACTTCCGTCCCTGTATAAACGGACCTGATACTTCTTTGCGGACTCGGATCCCTCCCAGTACGCAACTCCGCCGTAGCTGTCGTCCCATGCCAGATCATAAACATCCAGTTCATCATCATCGTAATCATAATCCGTATCGATATCCTCGATCTTCGGGAGTGTCACATAGACAGACAGTTTCGAGGAACTTCTCGTAACGGAAGTCACCGTCTGGTCATCATTTCCGAGATATACGTCAGATTTGCTGAGTCCGGTAGAGAATGTATAACCGCTCTCCGCCCCAAGGATAACTTTTACCTTCGGCTTTGTGCTGTCGCTCCAGTCTCCGCTCGGTGTATTTGTAACGGTCACTTCATCTACATAGCAGCCGTCATCCGATACTTCCGCCTCCACCTCAAGGTTGTCGGAATCTGTCAGGACCGCGCTGATGTCGATTGTAACCTCCTCGATCTTCTCCGATGCCATCGCCGGAAATGCCAGCATTGCCGTCATAAGAAATGCTGCGGGTACTAATATCATTTTTTCTTTCTTCATTGTGAACCTCCCCGTTTTTCTTTTACATATTTCGCAACAGTTCATCTATATACCTCTCATCCTGTTTTCCGGAATCTTTATAAGATTTCCCTGTTCCCATTTATTATATAGTATACCAGACATTTATGGACAATTTATGTTCAAATCTCCTGCCAAACTTTGGCAAAAGTGCGGCAGATTTCTGGGAATTCCGCGGCGTGGAATCTATTATCTGCCTCTGTTTCATCTTTCGATTTATTTCGACACGGCTCTTCATGATTCGTTAAGTAAATTTACTTTCTTTTAATTTTTTACTCACAATTTAGACACATTTTGTCATTATAATACAATTACGTTATTCGAAAGGATAACCTGCCTTTGTTTCAAGTGTTACACTTGAACACACAAAGCTTTTTCATACTCATACCTGCCGGAGGCGACTCCGGCAGGTCCCCCTAAAAAATTGATACTTTCCATACTCCCCTTGGGAACTGCAGGAACGGCTGCGGTTCCTATTTTTTTATTTATTTTTCCCCGCGCACCTCAATCGATCATTTCCTTTTTTGATAATTTTCTCCATTTCTGCCGTTTCTCCTTCGTTTCCATTGACTTCTATTCCACCCCACGGTATAGTAAATATATTAACACAGCCAGCAACGGGGAGCACTATTTCCAAAATTAAAGCTCCACGGAAATGGCTCATTCCACAGGGGGAAATCTTATGAAATCACTTAAGCGAATTGCCGCGGCCGCGTTATCCGCTGCGCTCTGCTTTTCCATGGCTGTTCCGGCCTACGCAGACCACTACCAGACTCCGAAATCCATCAAGGGCGTTCTGATCAATGAACACGCCCAGATCCCGGATGTTCTCGAAGTTGGCGCGTCCCAGGTCGTTTTAAACTTTCCGATGTCCTGGGCATTCAGCAGCCAGTTATCTGTATGCCAGGATCTCTACACAAAGCTTGACCAGGCAGGTGTCACCGTGACTCTGATCGTCTTAAACGACTGGGCAGCGGCAAGCTACAGCCCGTCTCTTCTTCCGGTATCCCAGCCTACAGGCGCAAGCTACTACGCCTTCAATACCTTAAACGACGCAGGCGTCCAGGCGACCCGCGATGCCGCAAAGCGCGTCACTGAGGCATTCAAGGACTGTGTCTCCAACTGGGTCATCGGCAACGAGATCAACGACGGCCAGGCATGGAACTATATCGGCCAGATGGATATCGATACCTACTGTTCCAACTACGCAACCGGCTTCCGTACCTGGTATGACACCATCAAAGGTTCCAACAAGCTGGCAAACGTCTATATCCCATTCGACTTCCGCTGGAACTGCGGACAGGTCGACGGCTTTAAGTACGGCGCTATGGATATGATGCCGCGGTTAAACAGCCGTCTGAAAGACACCGATTACGGCATCGCATGGCATGCATACCCGGAAACCTTCGAGGATCCGGTGTTCACCGATGATATCTACACCTTAGAAAAGGCAGATACCTACATTATCAACCTGAAAAACCTTCATGTCCTGACCGACTATATGCAGCAGGCTGACATGCTTTCCCCGACCGGAAAAGTCCGCCACCTGATCCTCTCCGAGCAGGGATTCACTTCTGACTCCCCGGCCCACGGCGGTCAGTGCCTTGACCTGCAGGCCCAGTGCATCAAGGAAGCTTACGAGACAGCAAAAGCGAATCCGTATGTGGAAGCATTCCTGTTGAACCGCATGAAGGATGAGCAGGGACTTCTCGATGCCCATTACGCGTTTGGTCTTATCGATGTGAACGGAAATAAGAAACCGAGTTTTGAGGTATATAAAAACCTTCAGTAAGCTTTTCCTTCGCGGATATTTCGCGTCAAAACACAGTGTCCGCAGACAGTCGGAGATTTCTTACAGAAAAATAGTGATTTATAATGCAGCCGCTCTGGTGCGATCCAGGGCGGCTGTTTTCATGTCTGTTCTCTTTTTCCATCTTCTGCTCTCCAGTTATACCTTGCCTTTTCCCTCTTCCTGTCGTATGATATGGATAATTATCGGTTACCGAATATTTTACGATCGAGAGGAGACTTATGTACACTTACACCTGGTATCAATGGCTTACATTTTTTTATCTGTACTGTTTCTTTGGATGGATCTTCGAGTCCACCTACGTTTCTTTAAAGCAGAAACGTTTTGTGAACCGCGGTTTTCTGCGGCTGCCGATGCTGCCGTTATACGGAAGCGGCGCGGTGATGATGCTGTGGGTATCGATCCCGTTTCAGGACAGCCTGATCCTCACCTACATCTCCGGTGTCATCGGTGCTACCGCCCTGGAGTATGTGACCGGATATGTGATGGAG
>Ga0129312_1001985_pt1 | contig 10868 bp, 9 predicted proteins | sample O827metagenome_FD_94434 | JGI IMG/M metagenome (GOLD analysis project Ga0129312, IMG submission 94434) | Orangutan group fecal microbial communities from Wisconsin, USA - O827 metagenome | ecosystem: Host-associated > Mammals > Digestive system > Large intestine > Fecal | place: USA: Wisconsin... | reverse complement strand
GCATCCCAGCCTTCATAGGTGATGATCACAGGAACCCGTTTCCTGTAAAGGCGGTTGTGCAGGCTTCCAAGCTTCTCCTGAAGCTCTTTGAGCTCTGCTTTGTACTGTGCATCCTCCACTTCTTTCCCCTCAAGAGGAATATCTGCAAGCTTCGGCATCTCCACCAGCGGAAATACATTCTGAAGAAGTGGTACGGAATGGGCATTATTCTGTAATGCCACTTCAATATTGCTTACCAGAGTCTCCATAACCTGAAGCTCTGCCCACTTTGCATCTGCAGCATCTACAATATACCAGGGAGCAGCCGAAGCATTGGTATCTCTGATATACTGGTCAAACACCTTCCTGCACTTCTTGTAATGATCATTCTGCCACAGATCGTACTCATCCACTCTCCATCTGGTATCCTTGGAATCCAGAAGATTCTCCATACGCTTTCTCTGCTCTTTCTTATCAATATGCATAAAAAACTTAAGAACCAGATATCCGTTATCTGTAAGCTGACGTTCAAATCTGCGTACACTGTCGATCCGCTTCGTGTATTCTTCAGCTTTAAGTTTCCTGTCCAGCTTTTCCCTGCAGGTCTGATCCATCCATCCGGAATCCAGGAATGTAAACTTGCCCGCTTCCGGAAGGACCTTGAAATACCGGTAGAGAAACGGTCTTCTCAGATCATCTTCTGTTGGTGCAGACATGGTTGCCACCTTAAAAAATCTGGGATCGATATTCTTGATCACCTTACTGATGGTGCTTCCCTTTCCTGATGCACTCCACCCTTCAAACAACACCACTACAGGTACCTTATGCTCCTTGATCTCCATCTGCAGTTTGTACAGCCTGGATCTTGCCTGAGTCAGACGTTCTTTTATGTCTTCCTTCTCAGGAACCAGTTCCGGATTCCAGTTCTTCAGCATACATTCCACCTTGCCTTTCTTTATCAGACTATTTTGGGTATATTTTTTAGAATATAATCTATTATACCATTTATTTATATATTTTACGAATGTTTTTCGTTATAAATCTTTGATAAATACTTGACATTTAAAGCACATATTTTTAAAATGAAAATCGCTATTTATTTGACTGATCGAGGGGAAAGATTATGAAACTCACTGAAGAACTTTTGGAAAAAATGGAGCTTCACAGGGAACTATATGCAGATGGTATTATCATGCCGGACGGTGATTACCGTCTCATTGAGGACGGCCATCTTAAGACTTTGATGGCTCTTTTACCATATACAGAAGATGAATTATGGAAAATGATCCCGGAAGATGATTCCGCTCTGTTCTGGCTGGTAGAAAAAACAGGCTGTGTCCTTACTGATGTAAATTCCACCATTGGTATGAAAATGACACCTTCCCAGGAAAAAACCTTCCACGCACTGGCAGACCGCAAGATCATCTCCGATGAATATTTTGACCTGACCCGGCAGAGAGCAAAAGTAAAGGCCGCACATTCTTCATGATGTGCAGCCTTTATTTTTTTAATCATCGTATCCTTCCAGAAATGAATGCTTCACGCCGTCTTTTTTGTAGGCGATCACAGTGTGGAGATTGACATTTTCAATGCTTCGGAAAATATTGCTCTCCACATGAGGATTAACCTTCTTAAGTTCTGCGATCAGCTTCTTGATCTCCATTCTCTTGGAAACACTGGTTCCATCTGTGCGGCAGGTAGTACAGGTATCTGTAAACCTGCATGCACATTGAAGAAAATGAAGGTCATTATAATCTCTCCACTTCTTGATATCATCCTCTCTGATAAGATACATGGGACGGATCAGCTCCATACCCTCAAAATTGGTGCTGTGAAGCTTCGGCATCATAGTCTGCACCTGCGCTCCGTATAACATTCCCATAAGGATAGTCTCGATCACATCATCATAGTGATGACCCAGTGCGATCTTGTTACAGCCAAGCTCTTTTGCCTTGCTGTACAGATAGCCACGCCTCATCCTTGCACAGAGGTAACAGGGAGATTTGTCCACATTGTAAACTGCGTCAAAGATCTCTGTCTCAAAGATCGTCACCGGAATCCCCATTATACCGGCATTATGTTCGATAAGGGCACGATTCGTCTCATTGTAACCCGGATCCATCACAAGAAATACAAGCTCAAAAGGAAATTTGTTGTGACGTTTCAGTTCCTGAAAAAGCTTGGCCATCAGCATGGAATCCTTACCACCGGAAATACATACGGCAATCTTGTCTCCCGGCTTTACCAGTTCATAATCGTTGATCGCTCTGGCAAATCTGGAAAAAAGCTGCTTATGGAATTTCTTGCGGATACTCAGCTCAATATCTTTCTGCCGCTGTTCCCGGGCCTCCCTCTGCTCCTTTTCCTGGTTCATATCCTCCTGCATCTTCACAAAAAGCCATCCTGTATATCCCCCTTTAAGGCTTAATACATGGATGCCCTCTTCGTCAAGAAGCTCTGCATATTCTCTGCTGTCTTTGCCCCTGGTACAATAAAGCACCGGGATCCTGTCCCCTTTCAGTTCCTCTTTCCGTTCCATGATCTCCCCGGCGGGAATGGAAACTGCTCCCGGGATCATTCCATATTCTACAGTTACCCTGTCTCTGATATCTACAAGCCGGTAATTTTCCGGATGTTCTTTAACCCTGGCAAACTCAATTTCCAGTATTTCTTCACTCATGTTCTTATGATCCTTTCCGCCTTTTTATTTCTTATTTCACGTAAAGCAGATATTCGCAATGTTTATTGTAAGCCCTGCCAGCCAAAACCACAAGAAATTTTTATTCCATCATCCGGATATTCTTCAGAATACCCCTGTAATAAAAATCTCAAGGCCGATCACAAGAAGGATTACTCCACCCAAAACCTCTGCACGTTCCGCAAATCTCGTACCAAACTTCTTGCCGATCACAAGACCTGCAAAAGAAATCACAAAGGTAACTGCAGCAATGATCAGGGAACAGACCAGCGCCATGATCCAGTTATAATCGGAAATGGTAAAGCCTACAGAAAGGGCATCAATAGAGGTGGCGATCCCCTGTACAAAAAGGACTCCCGCAGTCATGCCTGCCGCCTCTTTTTCCACTTCCTCCTCCCCTTTGCCTGACAGGGATTCATAGATCATCTTTCCGCCAATATATCCCAGAAGGATCAATGCGATCCACGGAATACATTTCTCGAAAGACCTGAACCTTTCTGCAATGGTATGGACACAGACCCAGCCAAGCATAGGCATAAAAGCCTGAAAAAATCCAAAGGTTCCCGCAATCTTCGTCATCTTGCTCTTTCTCATATGTGGCTCATTAAGTCCGTTTGCAAGAGATACGGAAAAAGCATCCATAGCAAGCCCCACTCCGAGAAAAATACTGTTGAACACAAACAAAAAGCTCCAGTTCATAATGATCGTTTCCTTTCTCTATCTGTTTTCCGATAAAGCGGATATTCCGCTTTACTACAAAAAAAGCCCGTGCATAACACATAAGTTATACACGGGTAACCTGGGATTCATGTATAACTTCATCAGCTACACATGAGTCTCGTAATTTAAAACAAGCCAGACCTTCGGTCAGTATGTTGACTTGCTACGTATCTGTCTTCTACGCTTACTACTCCCTCATGGGATTTTTTTGCTTAAGAAATATATCACAGTTTCTCTTCTCTGTCAATAAATGCTGAGAAAAATTATCATTCTCTTCATTCCATCATATACTTTCAGTCTGAAATCAGGTATAATAAAAAGAACGGATTTTATGAATTTTTGATTTTTTAAATATAAGCAGTTCTCAGACTGCATATTCTATACCAAGGAGGATTATCTGAAATGAAAATCCATAATCAGCTTCTTCTGTCAGAAGAACCCCTCTCAAGATCTGCCACGGATATTATCTCCGGTTTTCCCGTCTGTCCCGGCTTTTTTGACCTCAACGGTGCCACCCCTCTTTCCGGAGGTGTGAACTTTACACTTCACACCCAATACGGAACTTCCTGTGAGCTTCTTCTCTTTCATTCCGAAGAAGAAGAACCTTACGCAGTCCTTCCCTTTCCAAAAGCCTACCGTATTGGCGACGTATATTCCATGATCGTACTGGATCTGGAGATTGAGGATCTGGAATATGCCTACCGCATCGACGGCCCTTATAAACCGGAAGAAGGCCTGATCTTCGACCGGAATGCAGTGCTTCTGGACCCTTACGCAAAGGCGGTGGCAGGCCAGCGCTACTGGGGACAGGAAAAGATCGGCAGTTACCATGCCCGTGTTGTAAGGGACACTTTTGACTGGGAAAACACTCCCCAGTCCTCCAGAAAAATGAGTGACCTTATCATATACGAGCTTCATGTCCGGGGTTTCACCCAGCATCCCACCTCAGGAGTGGAACATAAAGGAACCTTTGCCGGCCTTATGGAAAAGATTCCCTATCTTAAGGAACTTGGAATCAACGCAGTGGAACTGATGCCTATTTTTGAATTTGACGAGACAAAAACCGCCCGCACTGTAAACGGAGAAAGGCTCCTGGATTACTGGGGTTATAATTCCGTAAACTTCTTTTCCCCAAATACCAGCTACGCATCCAAGGCAGAGCATAACTGCGAGGGAACAGAGCTGAAAGAGCTGATCCGTGCACTTCACGAAAACGATATCGAGGTAATCCTGGATGTTGTGTTTAACCACACGGCCGAAGGAAACGAACTTGGAACCACGTTCTGTTTCAAGGGATTTGACAACAAAGTCTACTATATGCTCACACCAGAGGGGAACTATTACAACTTCAGCGGCTGCGGAAACACCCTGAACTGTAACCACCCTATTGTCCGTCAGATGATCCTGGAATGTCTCCGTTACTGGACCATCAAATACCGTGTGGATGGCTTTCGTTTCGATCTTGCCAGCATCCTGGGCCGCCACGAGGACGGTGCCCCTCTTAACAATCCACCTCTCCTTGAGCTTCTTGCCTATGACCCTGTACTTCGCAATGTAAAGCTGATCGCAGAGGCCTGGGATGCCGGCGGTATGTATCAGGTAGGTTCCTTTCCTGCCAGCAAACGCTGGGCTGAATGGAACGGAAGGTACCGTGACTGCCTCCGGTCTTATCTCAAGGGAGATTTCTGGAACGCATGGGATGCAGCATGGAGTATTTCCGGTTCCGGTGACCTTTACGGTGGATTTTACTCTGATCATAGCAGTAATTATGCAGGCTACAATTCCTGTGTCAATTTTCTCACCTGCCATGACGGTTTTACCATGTATGACCTTTATTCCTATAATGAGAAGCACAACGAGGCCAACGGCTGGAACAACACAGACGGTTCCAACGACAACCGAAGCTGGAACTGTGGTGCAGAGGGAGATACCAGCGATCCGGAGGTTCTTGCTCTCCGTTACCGCATGATCCGCAATGCCTGTGCAGTGCTTATGGCAAGCCGCGGAACCCCTATGTTCCTGGCCGGCGATGAATTTGGAAATACCAAGCACGGAAACAATAACACCTACTGCCAGGATAACGAAACCTCCTGGATCAACTGGAGCCTGCTTGACAAAAACAGAGACCTTTTTGAATTTTTCAAATTTATGATCCGTTTTCGCAAAGCTCATCCTGTTATTTCCCGCAGACTTCCCAATGCAGTCTGTGGCATGGAGACTATCCACACCCACAACATTGATGCCAGGGAAACAGACATCCCCCACGATGCCCATACTTTCTCTGTAAGTTTTGCAGGCTATGACAAGGAGAAAGGAACTGATGACCTGATCTATGTATCTGTCAATGCTTTCTGGGAAGATGTAACCATCACACTTCCATCCCTTAATCGTCCGGGTGCCTGGTATCTTTCCGTAAATACTTTCGGTGACGGAAACGGAAAATATTTCTATAATCCCGGAGAGGAGATACGCATCGAACATGAATTCACTCTCCGTCCAAGATCTGTTGCCATCTTTGTAGGCAGAGATCACTGATTTTTATATTTATGCTAATAGAAAAGGAGTATTTCCTATGGAACTGAAAAACAGAACATTATCCAATTTTGCAGAACTTGTACGTACAGGCGAATGTAAAAAATTCAAGGGCCGCCTTAAAACCGGCGTGGATCTGGGTACTGCCAACACTGTACTTGCAGTTGTGGACAGCAACAACCGCCCCATTGCCGGAATCTCAGCACCTTCCCATGCCATCCGCGATGGCGTGATCGTCAATTACTATGAGTCCGTACAGTTAGTCACCCGCCTGAAAACCGAACTGGAAGAAAAGCTTGGCACAGAGCTTCTCTACGGTGCCGCCGCCATTCCTCCCGGTGTTTCCGAGGGTAGTGTCAAAAGCATCGGCTACGTGCTGGAAGGTGCCGGTTTTGAAGTCACAGACATCGTTGACGAACCAACTGCTGCCGCATCTGTCCTTAAGATCACAGACGGAGCAGTAGTGGACGTAGGCGGAGGAACTACAGGTATCAGTGTTCTAAAAGATGGAAAAGTTATCTACACAGACGATGAGGCAACAGGCGGCAGCCATATGACTATGACTGTAGCCGGTCACTATAAGATTCCCTACGAAGAAGCCGAGATTCTTAAGACAACCCCGGAAAAAGAAGAAGAAATCTTCCCTGTGATCAAAGCCACTGTAGAAAAGATGGCTGTGATCACCGAAAAATTCCTTCAGGGATATGAGGTTCCTGCCGTTTATGTAGTCGGCGGTTCCTCCATGTTCAGAGATTTTACTTCAGTATTTGAAAAGAGGCTGAAGCTTCCTGTATACAGGCCGGTCCACCCTCTTCTGGTAACTCCTCTCGGAATCGCATGGAACTGTAAGCTTCCACAGACCACATCCAGGAAAAAATAATTATCTGTATCTGACGATCCTGCCTGCATTCAGTCAATGATATCATTCTGAAATCTTGACAGATGCTCGTAAGGCAGGATCAGTCTTCCTCTGTAAAGCCCGCATCCATCATTGATCAGCCTGTTATCCATGGCCGCAAACATATTTACATCCAGGCCGGCAAGATCAAGCCCCAGAAGCTTCATCCCACGCTCATAGGCCTCGTCAAAATATCTGCACTCCCCCTCCGGGATCGCATGTCTTCTGGCCCGTTCACTCTCCTGCCTTTTCTCATAGCCAAGATGGTTTGCCGAACCGATCTCCGCCACATCATCCATATGTTTTGTGCGGAGCTGTACCTCCACAAAGCATCTGGAACTGTTATCATAAAACGTGATATGCAGTGACTGATATCCCCCGTCATTCTGCCTGCAGATATAATCCCTGTAAAAAGGAGCTACTGAATTATCCAGAAGCGACGATGTACTCCTGCACACCCCGTTGGCCGACTCTGCGGTAAAACCTCTCTCTTCCAGAAATCCGGGAAGGATATTGGCGATCCGGTAAAGATACCGGATGCTTTCCTCCTCACCATTCTGGCCTTCTTTCAGATGACATTTGGGTATGCACACAACGATCCTGTATGCGATCAGATCCCGGAAACAGGTAAGCTTTGTGCGGAGCTCCGGCACAGAAGGATATCTGCCCTTCTCTTTGTAATAATTAAAGATATATTCCACAATATAGCCGTTAAATTTTTCCTCCGCACGGATCAGTGATTTGATCCTTCCCTTAAAGGTAAAGGCGAGGAAAGGGTACTCCCTTGCCATATATTTGTAAAATTCCCGGATCTTCTGGGACTGGGCTGTAAGGAAATCATTATGTTCCAGAAGCTCCCGGATCTGTATCAGGAAATTACAGTGGATAAGATCCACCTCATTGTGATTCTTTTTTGCTTCTTTTTTCAGATCCTCCGTGTACTTCTGCAATATGCGCAGCAGTGTATCTCCGGAATAAAGATAATCGTTTAACGTAACCATTTTATCACTTCCTGTTTATTTCTTATGTACATATTTCCGGATCACGGAGACCACCATTTCCATATTTACGAACATCCAATGCCCCGCCGGTTACTTCCCGGTGATCTCACATGCTCTTCCATCATATCGCATTAAAATTCCTATTTTTCCAGCAGACAAACCACCTCTACCGAATCTGTTACCGGGAACATGTCAACCGGCTGGATCTTTCTTACCTTATAGCCTTTCTTTGTCACATAGGCAAGATCTCTGGCAAGTGTCTCCGGATTACAGGATATATAGACGATCTTTTCCGGTGAAAGTTCTGTAAGAGAATGGAGAAATTTCCTGTCACTGCCTGCACGGGGCGGATCCATAAGCACCAGATCCACCTTCTCACCTTCTGCTGCCAGTCCTTCCATGAACCAGCCTGCATCTCCCGGCACAAAACGCACATTGCGGATACGGTTATCCCTTGCGTTCATCCTTGCATCATGGATAGCTTCACGGTTCAGCTCCACACCGATCACATCCCGCGCTGTCTTTGAAGCAATGATCCCGATGGTTCCTGTTCCGCAATAGGCATCGATCACCCTCTCTTTCCCTGTCATGGCAGCAAATTCCATTGCTTTTCCGTAAAGGATCTCTGTCTGTACCGGATTAACCTGATAGAATGAAGAAGGTGAAATGCGGAAGCTTAATCCCATAAGCCTGTCTTTGATAAAACCAGGACCATAGAGAACAATGTTACGTTCTCCCAGTACCATGCTGGTTCTTCTGTCATTTACATTTAACACTACTGTAGTGATCTCCGGGTGAACGTTTCGCAGTGCTTTTACAAAATTGTTTTTGGATGGAAAAATAGGGGATACTGTAACCAGGACCACCATGATCTCTCCTGTGGAAAAGCCTCTGCGCACCAGCACATGGCGGAGAAGTCCGTAATCACTGTCCTCATCATATACCTTGATCTTAAAAGATTTCAGCATATCACGGATAGTATGGATGATCTCCTGACACTTCCGGTCTTCGATCTGACAATCCTCCACCGGAACGATCCTGTGGCTTTTCTCCTCATAAATACCGGAAATGATATTACCCTTTCGATCCCTTCCAAAAGCTGCATGGACTTTATTTCTGTAATAATAGGGTTCTTCCATTCCGATGATAGGACTTACCTTTCCGTATTTTTTAAGAAGGCCCTGCACATAGCCCTGTTTTCTTTTTAACTGTTCCGGATATTCCACACCCTGATACCGGCAGCCCCCACACTTTTTGGCCACCGGACAGGCATTGCTTTTCTGTTCCATTTTTATGTTCCTCTGCTTTCTGATTTATGCAAAAAAGATGTTCTCAGCATTTTCCTACTGAGAACATCTTAGCAGACCTTTATGATTTTTACAAGCGCTTATGCCTGATACGGCTGGTTGAACACCAGAATATGCCTCTTTACATTTTCGTAAGTTCCCTGGACCATCGCCTCGTTAAGAGCAAAGAAATCATGTTTCTCTGTGGAATCCATATACTTCTCCACCTGAGCTGTCAGGCTGTTAAAGCTTGCTGTGGCAATGTTGACTTTTTTGATCCCAAGGGAGATGGCTTTCTGGAAATCTCTGTCTGTGATCCCGCTTCCTCCATGAAGGACAAGCGGAATATCCACACGGTTATGGATTTCCTCCAGCACATCAAAGGCAAGGGTCGGAGCAACCGGATAATTACCGTGTGCATTTCCAATGGCAACTGCAAGGGCATCAATACCTGTCTCTTTTGCATAGGTCACTGCATCATCCGGATCTGTGCATCGGATTCCGTGGTCACTGCTTCCGTCCTCACTTCCTCCAACCAGCCCCAGCTCTGCCTCTACAGTAGCACCGTATTTTGCGGCTTTTTCCACAACAGTCTTGACTTTTGCGATATTTTCCTCAAAAGGGAGAGTGGATGCATCCAGCATTACAGATGTAAATCCAAGTTCCAGTGCCTTGTCAACAGTCTCAAATGTAAGGCCATGATCCAGATGTACTGCCACATCTACCTTCGCTTCTCTGGCAGCCTGTACCATCATGGGACCCATGAGATGAAGCGGAGAATTCTTAAGACGCACCTCTGCGATCTGGAGAATGATAGGTGTATCAAGTTCCTCAGCAGCCTGAATGGCACCTTTGACCATTTCCATGTTTCCCACACTGAATGCGCCGCAGCCGATATTTTTCTCTGCTGCTCTTTCAAGCAGTTCTTTCATTTTAACAAGTGCCATGATAGGATCCTCCTATAAACCGGTCTTCTCAGCAATGAACTTTCTTGCGCGGATCGCATATTCCAGCGGATTGGCCTTGGCCGGATCCTGCTCTGCCTCTACAACCATGTATCCTTCATAGCCTGCATCCTCAAGTACCTTGAAGATCGGGTCGTAATCAATACATCCATCTCCGGGAATGGTAAATGCACCGGCTCTTACACCTGCAAGGAAGCTTAAATCCTCTTTCTTAACCTTCTCAACTACATCCGGGCGGATATCCTTAAGATGTACATGTTTGATCCTGTCCGCATATTTTTTTGCCACTTCAAGAGGATCCTCTCCGCAATATGCAAAATGTCCGGTATCAAACAGAAGGCTTACATACTCAGGATCTGTGTTCTCCATCATACGGTCAACCTCGGCAAGGCTCTGCACTACAGTTCCCATATGGTGGTGGAAGGTAAGGGCAATCCCGTACTCTTCCCTGGCAATCCTGCCAAGCCTGTTCATTCCTGTACAGAAAGTTTCCCACTCTTCATCATTCATTACATATTTATGTCCGAAGATCGGGGTATCAAGCTGTCCCTGCACACTGTGGCTCTGCTCGGAAGCTCCGATAACCCTGGCTCCCATAGCCTTAAGGAATGTAAGCTGTGCGCGGAACTCCTTCTCAACCTCCTCAAAGGGCTTTGTAATAAGGAAGCTTGAGAACCACTGGTTACAGATCTCCACTCCACGAAGCTCAAGAGCTTTTTTGAGGACCTCCGGATCCTTTGGATACTTGTTTCCTACTTCTGATCCTGTAAATCCCGCAAGTGCCATCTC
>Ga0129312_1001984_pt1 | contig 10870 bp, 10 predicted proteins | sample O827metagenome_FD_94434 | JGI IMG/M metagenome (GOLD analysis project Ga0129312, IMG submission 94434) | Orangutan group fecal microbial communities from Wisconsin, USA - O827 metagenome | ecosystem: Host-associated > Mammals > Digestive system > Large intestine > Fecal | place: USA: Wisconsin... | reverse complement strand
TCCCCTCAGGTCCATATCGACCTAATGGCTGCAGATAAGGGACGATCCTTATCTGTAGCCATTTTTCTATACTCTCACTTGCGTAATCAAGTTGGATTTTACACTTAAAAAGTAACATTTTACGGGGAAAGTATGACACGAAACATGACACGATTTTTATTCAAAAAGAGACTAAGTTCTATGAAATAATAAGTTCTATGGGATGCGTACTTCGGCGAAAAATGTTGCAGGCAACTGTATTCGGAACAATATTGATAATTAAAAAAATCATTGACATAAGGGGTATATGTATAGTATTATATTTGAGCTGTCAACATGACAGAGTATAATTGACCCAATGGGGGTGTAGCTCAGTTGGGAGAGCACCTGCCTTGCAAGCAGGGGGTCAGGGGTTCGAATCCCCTCATCTCCATTATTACAGAGATTGACGTATGAAAAGATGGAATTTTTTTCATGCGTCTTTTTTGTATTCCACGGGAAATTGCGTTCTCTCCTATATTATCGATTAAATACGGATTGCTTAGTACTTCGTACTCTCGCAAGCAAGCGTGTCTGGTACGAAGATGCGCCAAGGCACAAGAGTTTAGTGGATAAAACAGAGCCTTGCATTGCACGTAATGAGCTGTAGCCGGAGCTGATACAACAGGCTTGTGTTTGTGTATATTTTGTGATATTGTTTCATTTACTGTGTATTTTTTTATCGTTTTGAGTATATAAGCTCTTTCTAAGAATACTTAAATACCGATATTTGATAAAAAAAACAGATCATATTAGGGGTTAAGGAGTAATTGGAGATGGATCAGCATGATAACAGAAGTTCATTTTCCGGCAAGATCGGGTTTGTACTTTCTGCGGCCGGAGCTTCGGTAGGACTTGGAAACATATGGAGATTTCCATATCTAGCAGCTAAATACGGCGGGGCAATTTTTCTTGTAGTTTATATTATCCTGGCACTTACATTCGGTTATACGATGATAGTTGCCGAAACAGCCTTGGGCAGAATGACAAAAAAGAGTCCGGTAGGAGCATATGAATCCTTCGGAAAGACTAAATTGCTTGCGGCAGGTGGATGGATCAACGCAATTATTCCTATCCTTATCGTACCTTATTATTCGGTTATCGGTGGCTGGGTAGTAAAATACCTTGTTGAATATATCACCGGAAAGACTCAGCTTGTAGCTGCAGACGGTTATTTTTCGGAATTTATATCCAACGGACTGTCACCGGAGATATGTTTTATAATATTTGCGGTAATGGCATTGGCAATTATCTATGCCGGAGTTGAGAACGGAATCGAACGTGTTTCAAAGTTCATGATGCCTATACTTGTTGTTCTCTCGGTAGTAATTGCGGTTTATTCTGTAACTAGACCGGGGGCATTTGCAGGTGTTAAGTATTTCCTGGTTCCGAACCTCAGCCATTTCTCATGGATGACAGTAGTTACGGCAATGGGGCAGATGTTCTATTCATTGTCTATAGCAATGGGTATCCTTGTTACTTTCGGTTCTTATATGAAGAAGGAGACTGCTATAGAAGCTGCTACGGAGCATGTAGAGATCTTTGATACTGCCATAGCTATGATGGCAGGACTTATGATAATCCCGGCTGTTTTCGCATTCTCAGGCGGTGATGCAGATACTCTTCAGGCAGGACCGTCACTCATGTTCATTACCATTCCCAAGGTATTTGCAAGCATGGGTCTAGGAACGATAACAGGTGTATTGTTCTTCGTATTGGTACTTTTTGCTGCGCTCACAAGCTCTATAGCATTGACGGAGAGTGCTGTATCTACCTTTGAGGATCAGTTCAAGTGGAGCAGAAAGAAGGCTACTACTGTTATCGGAGTTATTATAATTGCACTCGGAAGCTTATCGGCTCTCGGATACGGACCTCTTGCCAATGTAACAATTATAGGAATGCAGTTCCTTGATTTCTTTGACTTCATAACAAATACAGTCATGATGCCGATTGCGGCTATAGCGACCTGTCTCCTGGTATCAAGGGTCATCGGAGTAGAGCGTATTGCCGAAGAGGTTACTCAGTGCGGAGAGCCTTTCCGCAGAAAGAAGATATTCTGCTTTATGATCAAGTATATATGTCCGATATTTGCGGTGATCATATTAATCAGTTCGATTGCAAATGCTTTCGGATGGATATCAATGTAACATATAGTTGTAGTAATAAAAATGACCGGATATCGCCTAATTAAGCTGTATCCGGTCTTTGTTTCTGTCAAAATATTTAATTTGCTTAATACTTCTTTTAACAAAGCATAATCAATGATATCCTACTTGAAAATTAAATTGCTGATATAATTATCGGTTTTATAAAGGAGATAAAACTTGACTGATAACAAAAATAACGGAAACGGTAGGCTTTTTGATATAAGCTCGGCAGCATTGCATATCATTGCTATGCTGCTTATGCTCATGGATCACCTTTGGGCAACTTTGCTTCCTGCCGAAGAATGGCTGACCTGTGCAGGCAGAGTTGCATTTCCGATATTCGCATATATGACTGTAGAAGGATATTTTCATACACGCAGCTTAAAAAAATACATGCTCCGTATGCTGCTGTTTGCCATGCTTTCAGAGATACCTTTTGATCTTATGTATGGCGGAACATGGTTTTATCCGGTTCATCAAAATGTGATATGGACTTTTCTGCTGGGACTGCTAGGCATACATGCTATGGAGGCTGTCAGGAAAAAGGGGAGGACATGGGCGTATCTGCTTGTTTCGGCACTTATCGTTATTGCCGGCTTGGTAATAGGAACCATCTGCATGGTGGATTATTACGGAGTCGGTGTACTTACGGTCTTTGTATTCTATTTCTTCCGGGGAAGGAAGCCCTGGTGTCTGTTAGGACAGCTTGCGGCTCTTTACTGGCTGAATGTAGAGATGCTCGGAGGATTAATATATCCGATAAAGCTGTTCGGCATGGAATTTGAGCTTTGCCAGCAGGGACTTGCGCTGCTTGCACTGATCCCGATATGGCTGTATAAAGGGCGTCAGGGACATCACAGTAAGGCGTTTCAGTATTTTTGTTATGCCTTCTATCCCGTACACATGCTGATACTTGTGCTGGTGTTGAATTGCGTGAATTGAGTATATTGATCCCAAATGTTTTGACGGTATGATTTTTGCAGGACCCATATATGTGTGACCTGCTGTATGCAAAAAAGAAATTAAAAAATATTTGAAAATCCCGAATGAATTCGATAAAATACTGATACAAAAACATTATATTAATCAATCGTGTAGCTGAAATGCGTAAGTCCGGATATTTAAGACTTGCGCATTTCTTATTTTTTTGGAAAAAAGGAGAAAATTATGGAAACAGTAAATCAGTTTTTGGGGACTGAGCATATCGGCAAGCTCATGCGCCAGTATGCGATTCCCTGTATTATATCGTTGCTCGTAGGTGCTTTGTATAATATCGTGGATCAGATTTTTATAGCAAATGCATCTTATCTCGGTTCTTACGGAAATGCAGCTAATACGGTAGTGTTCCCGCTTACCGTGGTTGCTCTGGCTATTGCAGTCATGGTAGGCGACGGATGCTGTGCATTTGTCAGTATGGCGCTTGGAAGGAAAGAAAGTGATACGGCAAAGCGCAGTGTCGGCAATGCCGTGGTATTGAGTATTTCGGCAAGTATAATAATTACGATCATATATCTGGTTTTTGCAGACAGAATCATTGCCATGTTCGGCGGAACTGTCAATGAAGAAACTTTCAAGTATTCACAGGAGTACTTTTTCTATATAACACTTGGAATTCCTTTTTATATGTTCGGACAGGCGATGAATCCGATTATTCGAGCCGACGGAAGCCCCAAGTTTGCAATGATCTCTACTTTAACAGGAGCTGTGATCAATATCATTCTCGATCCTATTTTTATTTTTGTATTTAAATGGGGAATGATGGGAGCTGCTGTCGCAACGGTTGTAGGTCAGATAGTAACAGCGATTTTAGCCGTTTGGTATCTGGTAAATATGAAGATCATAAGACCGGCTCCGTCTGATTATGGACTTAACAAGACTATATGCTGTCAGATGCTGACACTCGGAATTACCAGTTTCCTTTCTCAGATAAGCCTTGTAGCTGCCATGGCAGCAATAAATAATATGCTCAGGAAGTACGGAGCGCTGGATGCGGTATTCGGTCAGGAGCAGTATGCACAGATCCCTATGGCGGTAGTGGGTATAGTGATGAAGTTTTTCCAGATAGTTATCTCTATCGTTGTGGGCATGGCTGCGGGCTGCATTCCCATCGTTGGCTATAATATGGGAGCAGGAAAGATGTTGCGAGTAAGTGAGCTGTTCAGAAAGCTGCTTACATTTGAAGCACTGGTAGGTGTGATCGCACTCATACTTGCAGAGATATCTCCATATCAGCTTATAGATATTTTCGGTGCATCAAATGAGAGCAGCTACTATACGGAATTCGCAGTCATTGCATTCCGTACTTATCTTTGTATGGTCGTGCTTGCATGTGTCAATAAGGCATGCTTCATTTTCCTGCAAGCGGAAGGCAAAGCATTGACTTCCACTATGCTGTCAATGTTCCGTGAGGTGGTGTTCGGTGTCGGTTTTGCATTGTTGCTGCCGAGGTTCTTCGGATTGACAGGTGTGCTGTATTCTATGCCAGTATCGGATATTTTAACATTTATCATATCGGCAATTATCATTGTGAAGACTTTCAAAGAGCTGAAAGCAGAAGGAGTTAAGAGATTATGAAAAACAGAGTGATCACTATAAGCAGAGAGTTTGGAAGCGGAGGACGTACCATAGGAAAAATGGTAGCCGAGAAATTGGGCATCCCATGCTATGATTCCGAGATAATTCAGGAGATGGTAAAGGAAACCGGATTTACATCTGACTATATTCAGGAAGCGGGAGAATATACGCAGGGAGGCTTTCTGTCTTCTGCATTTTCAAACAGAATGTTCGGGCCTACAAATGAAGATATATTGTGGGAGCATCAGTATAAGGTTATCAGTGAAATTGCAGAGAAAGGACCTTGTGTTATAGTCGGAAGATGTGCTGACTATGTTTTAAAGGATAAAGCAGACTGTCTTAAGGTATTTATTCATGCTGACATGGAGTTTCGTGCCAAGCGTATTGTCGAAGTATACGGTGAGCGTGAGCAGTCTCCTGAGGAACGTCTGAGAGACAAGGATAAACGTAGAGCCGCATATCACCGTTTCTATACAGATATGAAATGGGGACACGCACAGAATTACCACCTGACACTTAACAGCGGCGTATTGGGATTGGATAAGTGCGTGAATATTATTTCGGAATTATTCTGACGGATCAATATATTCTTTAAAAAAATAGATACATTTATAACCAAGCAAAGATATATATTTATTCTGAAATCAATATACCGGTGGGTAGATAAAAAAGAGCATGAAAGAGAAGTGAACCGTCACCAATTGTTGGAAAAATCTAACGATTGGGGCGGTTCATTTTTTTTAAATAAGAAAAATCATGAAGCTGTTACTCAGATTCATTTGTATATTTTACAATAAGACGGGCTATATCGTGATGTGCATATTGCAAAGCATAACGGTCGGCTCGGCGGAGACGAACAATCGCGGTGCAGAGCGAGCTGTCAGACAGCGCAAAATGTATTGATGAGTGCAAGATGCATATTAAGTGGAATTGAAGCACAAAGGGCTATATAATAAAAAATAAGCAAAGAAACAATAAAGACATGAGGTAGAAGGCTTTGAAAAAGTATGATGTTACGGCATTAGGTGAATTGCTCATTGATTTCACCAAAAACGGGCAAAGTCAGCAGGGTAATCCCGTGTTTGAGGCAAATCCAGGAGGTGCTCCGTGTAATGTGCTTGCCATGCTGGCAAAATTAGGACATAAGACAGCATTTATAGGAAAAGTCGGAAATGATTTCTTCGGAAAACAGCTAAAAGAGACAATCACGGAAGTAGGGATAGATGCGGAAGGATTGTGTACGGACAATAAAATACACACTACACTTGCCATGGTGCATACGCTGTCTGACGGAGATCGTGATTTTTCTTTCTACCGTGATCCGGGAGCCGATATGATGCTGACTCAGGATGAGATAAGAGAAGATATAATACTTGATTCGAAAATCTTCCATTTCGGAACACTTTCCATGACACATGAAGGCGTGCGAAAAGCGACAAAAAAGGCCTTGCAGATAGCAAAGAAAGCGGGTGCAATAGTTTCGTTTGATCCCAATCTGAGATTCCCTCTCTGGGCTTCGGCAGAGGATGCAAGAGAGCAGACGATGTATGGCTTAGGGTATTGTGACATATTGAAGATATCCGATAACGAGCTTATCTGGCTTACCGGAAAAGAGGATTATACAGACGGGGTGCATTGGATAAATGATAAATTTAATATTCCGTTAGTATTGGTATCCATGGGAAAAAACGGAAGCAGGGCGTATTATCATGGAAAAATGACGGAGGTAGGAGCGTTTATTCAGCGCGGTACTATTGAAACAACAGGAGCTGGTGATACCTTCTGTGCATGTGTATTGCATTATGTCTTAGAGCACGGGTTGAATAAGCTTTCGGAAGAGGAGCTTAATGAAATGCTGGTATTTGCAAATGCTGCCGCATCGATAATTACTACAAGGAATGGTGCACTGAGAGTTATGCCTGAGGTCGAAGAGATACAAGAGCTGATGAGATACGGGCAGAGCTCCTGAAAAAAGAGGATTAAAAATGATCATTAGAGAATACTCGGATCCGGATGTAAAAATTATGGCAGACATCTGGAACGAAATCGTTGAAGAGGGGATTGCATTTCCCCAGGAGGAATATCTGACTGAGGAGACGGCAAAAGAATTTTTTGCAGCGCAGACATATACTGCTGTTGCAGAGGAAAACGGATGTATTTACGGACTGTATATACTTCACCCAAATAATGTCGGAAGATGCGGTCACATTTGCAATGCCAGCTATGCAGTGGCTGCTTCAGCACGCGGTAGGCATATCGGTGAGATGCTGGTTAAGGATTGTCTTATACAGGGGAAAGCACACGGATTCGGCGTGCTGCAGTTCAATGCGGTCGTTGAAAGCAATATTCATGCAAGGCATCTGTATGAGAGACTGGGATTCGTTCAATTAGGCACTATCCCAAAGGGATTTCGAATGAAAGACGGAACATATGCAAACATATGTCCGTATTATCATGAGTTGTAAGTATTTTTGAAGACAAGTTGAGTCTTAAAAAATATTTTATTTTTCACATTTGAAAAAAGTTGACACAGCCGTACGGCTATTTATATAATCAAAGTGTATATAATTAGCCGAACGGCATATTTTAAAAAAGACAACATTATAATTAGCCGAACGGCATATTTATGAGGAAATAAACTACATACAATGCCACAATCATGTTATTTAAGGATCGAGTAAATAACCTGCCGAACGGAATAATTTGGAGACCGGCTATGAAAATAACAGATTCAAGATCTTTGGGACAAGCCATCCGTGAAAGGAGAAAAGAATTAAACTATACACAAGCATATTTGTCCGAATTTACAGGTTTTTCAGTAACTTTTATTTCTGATTTGGAACGTGGCAAACCAACGGCAGAGATTGAAAAAACGATTCGTCTCATAAATATTTTGGGATTGGATATATTGATAGAACGTCGGGGATAATGCTTTGAGAAAATTGTCGGTATATATTGAAATCAAAGGTGTAAGCGAGTACGTAGGAGAAATAACAGGAACGGATTCTAACGATGCTTGTTTTAAATATGATGATGCATATATAAGAAATCCGGAGCATAGAGCCATTTCCATCGGTTTGCCTTTAGAAGAGAAATTATTTGATGCATTGCGCACCAGAATATTCTTTGAAGGATTGCTTCCGGAAGGCTTCACGAGAAGATGTGTAGCTGAATGGATGCACATGGATGAAAGTGATTATCTGTCTATATTGGCAAGACTTGGAAGAGAGTGTCTTGGAGCAATTAAGATTATAGAAGAATCTGACAGCATAATTCAGCCGGAATATAGAAAGCTTTCTGCAGATGAAGTGTATGAACTTGCCAGTGAAGGAGCAACAGAGTCAGCCGAATTGGTAACAAAATCACATTTATCATTAACCGGTGCATCGGGAAAAGTGGGTTTGTATTACGATGAAGCGGTAAAAAAATGGTATTTGCCTATTGGAGAAGCTCCCAGCACACATATTGTTAAGCAGAGTCATGTTCGCTTAAAAAAAATTGTAGCAAATGAGCAATTGTGCCTTTTGACTGCAAAGAATTTGGGTATTGATATACCTGAAAGTTTCATTGTAACGACAGATGTAAATGATGATGAAGCCGTACTTTTTGCAACAAAAAGATTTGACAGAAAATATACCGGAAATAACATTTATATTGATGGTCTTCCTGTTCCATGTAGATTACATCAGGAAGATTTTGCACAAGCACTTGGAATTGCATCCTCTGATAAATATGAAAAAAATAATGAATGCTATATAAAAAAGCTTTTTGATATGCTTCGTTCTTATTCTTCGGAACCAATGACAGATTCATTGAAATTATGGGATATTTGTGTATTTAATTATTTGATTGGAAATACTGACAACCATATTAAAAATCTCTCATTGCTTTATGGAGAAGATTTAAAAAGTATCCGTTTAGCTCCGGCATATGATATTGTAAGTACAATTATCTATAAAAACAGTACATCTGACATGGCAATAGGAATAGACGGAAAATACAACATAAATGAAATTTCAAGGGAGTCATTTAAAAATACGGCAAATCAGGTCGGAATCGGTACTAAAATTGCCATGAGTAGATTTGATGCATTGGTACATGGTTTTCCTGAGGCTTTAAATAAGGCAAACAGAGAACTGAGTACAAAAGGAATTTATCAGACAGATGATATTCTTATGCAGATAATGGAAAAAGGCGGAATTAAGAAAGAGCTTCATTGTTAAATTGAACTTACTGACTGCCATTCTTATAATAAATAAAAATTATCCGGAGGAGGCTTGTATGAATATCACTGTATATCTCGGTGCAAACGAGGGAAATGATCCTTCTTTAAGGAAAGCCGTTGAGGAGCTTGGAACATGGATAGGGATGAGCGGAAATGCTTTGATCTATGGCGGCTCCAAGTCCGGGCTGATGGGAGCACTCGCAGACAGCGTATGGAATGCCGGTGGAGAAGTCACAGGCGTTGAGCCACAATTATTTATCGATAATGAATTACAACACGAAGGCTTGACTAAACTGATTGTGACTAAAGATATGTCAGAACGTAAAACTCAAATGATTGAGTTGGGAGATGCCTTTATAGCATTCCCGGGCGGTACAGGAACATTGGAAGAAATTGCAGAGGTCATGTCAAAGGTGTCTTTGAAGCATCTGAATGCACCGTGTATAATCTACAACCTGAATTCATATTATGATGGAATGAAAACACTTTTGAATCACATGGTTGAAAAAGGACTCTCTTCAAAAGAACGGCAAACCGGAATCTTTTTTGCAGAAAACCTCGATGATATAAAACAAATTTTGGGGTTTTCGTAACTTCGTAATGACGATTCTGAAAGATATCTGAAAAGCGATTTTATATTATAGTTACAGTCCCCGGATATTGCAGCCGGGGATTTTTCTATACTAAGAAAAACGGAAAGAAACCTAGCTGATTTATATATTTTGAGTTTTAACCGGAGATGATACAATGTGATAGAAAGTAAACGATGAATCTAAGGCGAAAAGGAATATGTAATGATATGGCAGTAAAGTTTATAGTAATACAAATCATCGGGTTTTTCGGAACGATCCTGTTTTTTCTGTCTTATCAATGCAGAAGTACTAAAGCATTGTTTCAAGTTCAGTTTCTTTCGTATTTGTTCTATACCGTGCATTTAATGCTGCTGGGAGCAACCACCGGCGGAATCAGTTATATATTGAATACCGTTCGCTCGTTTTCTCTAAGCAGTGAAAATCAGTTTTTGAAGAGCAGATGGACATGTGGGATAATCTGTGTGCTTCAAATGGTGACGCTTATGCTGACATGGAGTGGATGGTGTTCCATCCTGCCGGTGGCTGCAAATATAGCTGCAACAATAGCAGGGTATACATTCAGTGCACGGAAGATCCGTCTGGCAGGTATGCTGATTAATTCTCCGCTATGGATCATATATGATATCTTGGTCGGGTCTTGGGCCGGCATACTGGATGAAGTAGTCAGTGAAGCTTCTATGATTATATCGATTCTCCGATTTGGATGGAAGAATCTGGATGAAGATAGAGGTTAAAGTCGGGAGACGGATTAATATGAGAGGGAAATTTAGGAAGACAAATCGAAATATAACACTTGGGGGGGAATAATGGAATTTTTGGATAGTGAAATGATGAAGCGCTTTATGCATAGTGCGCCGGTTAATATATTTTTTAAGGATACGGAATGTAGATACTGTTTTGCTTCAGAAATCTGTGACCTGGTTTCTGTTGGGGAAAATGGAAGTATCGTAGGAAAAACAGATCTGGAAGTTCAGAAGTTTCCGGAAATGGGAAAAATGTATTATGAGGATGATAAAAAAATACTGGCTACAGGGGAAAACAGCAGGTATATCAGTGAATTTCCGATGGAAGATGGAGAATCATTGTATTTTGAGATAAAAAAGAGTGCAGTACGGGATGGAAACGGTAATATCATCGGAATCGTAGGAATTGTTGAAAATGTTACCGAACGTGTTTGTTTGGAGAAGAAGGTGGAAGAGCTTTCCATCATAGATGGCCTGACAGGTGTGTATAATCGTAACTATCTGAAATACAGAGTAGAGGAAAAGAAAAAGAAGCTGATTTTTCCGTTTACAGTGATTATGTCCGACTGT
>Ga0129312_1001982_pt1 | contig 10875 bp, 7 predicted proteins | sample O827metagenome_FD_94434 | JGI IMG/M metagenome (GOLD analysis project Ga0129312, IMG submission 94434) | Orangutan group fecal microbial communities from Wisconsin, USA - O827 metagenome | ecosystem: Host-associated > Mammals > Digestive system > Large intestine > Fecal | place: USA: Wisconsin... | reverse complement strand
TTGTTGAATCATCATTGAAACGTCCTTCCCATATTGAGTTTTCAACGAATCTGTCAAATTGAGAATTGTTACTTCCAAAGGAATAGCCTACCAGCCAATAATTTGGATCGACGGAATTTCTCGAAGAGCCTCCATCGCCGTTGATACCAAGTAGTCTAATTATGTTATCAGCCTCTATGCCTTCAACTAAATGGAAGAAAATGCTGTTTTTGGTTTTCTTATCAATAACAGGTGTTTTTAAGTATGGAATATTCCATTCAACGGTTCTTTGAAGTGGATTATCATCTTCATTCTTATAGAAACATTCGGATGTAAATCGTCCCCATCCATAAAGCAAATGGAATTGACTGCCAGATTGTTTTTGAGAAGAGAAGACAACAACAATATCATTTGGCTTAGCCCTGCTCATGAAATCCCAATATGCGTTTGGTATTTTGACATCAGTATTTACGGCAGCGGCTCTATATGCTTTTCTTAGAGATTCTTTTGAATCACATGCTTTAAAATCGACGAGTCCTTTTGCGTAAGAACCAACTTTCAACGTGTCCTGCAAGAATGTTTCTGTTCCTCCACTCCACATCCACACTTTAGGCGTAGTCGTGGTTGTTTTCCATGCGCGGAAGGAAATATCCAAGAAAGAAGAACAAGGTATATCTCCATTGTTTATCTTCTTTTGAACCTTGGCCAGCAGGTCAGAATATTCCTGATAGTTGAACTTCGGAAATTCATTGGGAAAACCAAATGAGTTCAAGTATGACCTGTTTCTGGAATCGAGGGCGAGATACTTTTCCGGACAAATCCAGAACAAGCACATCGTTAAGCTGTACTTGGGCATTCCATTTTCAAGGACTTGATCAAATGCTTCTGAAATGTTGTGATTTGAAATAACTTTTTCAAAAAGTTGCCACAGATCATTAATGACCTTGCTATTGTCTGATTTCCAAGAGAAGAAAAAGGATCGCCTTGCGTCAACTGTTGGTATACCGTTGAAATCAGTAGGGATATCTAAAGTCAACCCTAACTTTTTCTTGAAATGATTTAGCAGTTCTGTTCGATTGCCCCAACTCGTATTTCTGTTAAATATCGCGAATACTGAAAACGGATCAATGTCAAGAATCTTGGACCCATCTTTTTGTTTTAGATATGCAACAAGTGATTGTCCGTCAGCCCCTGTCACTTTGCCAAGGTCGTCATATATCCATTCGACAAGCTCCGTACGGTCGTCTTTATAACGAAGAAGAGACTCTGCCAATTCCTTGTATAGGGGAGTCCATGTGAATTTGCTGTCCATATCAATCGAGTTTTTCGTTATTTCAAAATGTTATAATTGCGGTTATTTCCGATGCGACATACATAGCTGCATGAATGATAGATTATTGCAATTTAATCGGTAGAAAAGATGTTTTCGAGACCTCTGAAACTTGTTTCCAAAGCTGTTTTACACTCTTTTCTCAATAAAGTTTACCTATCTTCTATCCGGCTGCAAAGGTACAAAATTCTGTGATGTTTTTGCTTAAAATAGATTATGTATATGGGTAATTATGCCAAGATGTGCATTTTCTACGTGCAATACATCATTAAATAAATAAAAAGTATTACTTTTGTATATTATATGATAGGTTGATTATGACAAAGTCATCGACATAGTCGTTTCGCACCTTAAAATAGAAAACAAAATATGTCAAAGAATACAATGGGAACCAAACTTCCCCGAAAATTGGAGCAAAAGATGCAGATTGTAGGCGAGCAGATTAGGCTAGCTCGTTTACGTAGGAATCTGAGTGTGGCTCAGGTTGCTGAACGTGCCACCTGTTCACCGCTTACTGTGTCCAGAATAGAAAAAGGGATTCCTACTGTTGCAATAGGGATCTATCTACGTGTTTTGTATGCATTGCAACTTGACGATGATATTTTATTGCTTGCCAAAGAAGATAAAATGGGAAAAGCTTTGCAAGATTTGAGTTTGAAAACAAGAGAACGTGCATCCAAGAAAGAATAATCTATGAAAAAGTTGTATGTATATGCCGATTTCGATTGGCTCAAAGAAGTGGAACTCATTGGCGAATTAGGCTATGAGTCTCTTCGTGGTGCGGACAGCTATAGTTTTACGTTCAATAATGAATGGTTAAGGCAGCACAGCGATCTGTTTTTGAGTGACGACCTGAATAATTACCCAGGACAACAATATACACAACCGGACAAGGATATATTCGGATGTTTTTCTGATGCTTTGCCGGATCGTTGGGGACGAACTTTGTTGTTGCGTCGTGAGCAAATTGCGGCAGCGGAAGAAAAGCGACCTGTAAGAAGATTGTCTTCTTTCGATTTTTTGACTGGTATAGATGATTTCTCCCGAATGGGTGGATTCCGTTTTAAGGAAGACCTCGATGGCGAATTTATCAATGTGAGTGAGTCATTGAAAATTCCACCTTTGACGGATATTCGGGAGTTGATTGCTGCCAGTGCTGAGATAGAGAAATGTGAAGAAAATAATATGCTCCCCGGTAGAAAATGGATTGCACAACTTGTGCAGCCGGGAACATCATTGGGCGGTGCGAGACCTAAAGCCAATGTCGTAGATGCGGATAAAACTCTTTACGTGGCTAAGTTTCCGTCGCGCAAGGATGACTATGATGTCGGACTTTGGGAGCATTTCAGCCACTTGCTTGCTACAAAAGCAGGAGTAAACGTAGCAAAAACCAAAGTGCTGGCAACTGGAGAAAAATACCATACAATGCTGTCACGACGTTTCGATAGAACAAGTGACGGAAAACGTATTCATTTTGCATCAGCAATGTCTTTATTAGGATTAAGTGATGGAGATAATGCAACTTCTGGGCACGGCTATTTGGATATAGTTGACTTCATTATTCAGAACAGTACCGATGTAGAGCGGAATCTGCAGGAACTATACCGTCGTGTGGCTTTCAATATTTGTATCGGCAATACCGATGACCATTTTCGCAATCATGGTTTTCTGTTGACTGCAAAAGGATGGATATTGTCTCCTGCATACGATATGAACCCTACTTTGAATGAATATCAAAGCCTGCTCATTTCATCAACTTCCAACAAAGCGGATTTAAGCGTCTTGCTTGATGCCTGCGAGAATTATATGCTCAATAGAAAAACAGCAGAGAAAATTATTTCAGAGGTGATTGAAGCGATAAAAGCATGGAGAGAGTTGGCAGTTCGATTGGGTGTATCAAAACGAGAAATGGATATGTTTAGCGGGGTGTTGGATGAGCGGTGTAATAATATTTCCAGATGTTGAGTTTAATAACCAAAATACTATCATAGTTGTACCCGTACTATACTATAAAATACATACTGTTATTATAGTGCAAGCGAAAAATGATTTGGGGCAAGAATTACAATATTAATAGTTTTAATCATAAATATAATGGATAAGAAAGAGTTGTTATATCTAATAGAACAGGATTCGGCTTTCATGAAAGCGTTTATAGATGAGTATAGACAAGAGGGTATTGATTCTGGCGAGGCAGAACGTTTGATGAGCCTATTTGTTGATATGAAACAAAGTGTTGAGGCGTTGGTTCCTGAATCTTTATTTGGCCGTTTTGGAAATCTACTACATTCGTTAGATATAGAGAAGTTGAGAAACCAACAAAATGCTCTTGAGAAATTACATGATTATGAACAATATCATAAGTTGGTTGAGAATATAATCACTAATAGTATATTTGTAAGTAAAACATTTTATTTGCTTAAAGCGATTGGATTTACAAGTTCTAATGTAGTTCTTATAGGGGCTAACGGTTGTGGTAAAACAACATTTGCAAATTCAATAAGAGAACACCTTGAAAAGACTGATAATGGAATTGTTATTCCTGCTCAAAAAATATTAATATTTCCAACGTATGATAGCTTACCAACTTACAAATCTGCTTTTTCTGATTATGAGAATCGTCAGAAAGTTTGCTTAGACGATAAGCAAACTTTTACTGCTGCAAAAAATGACGATTTCCCATATTCTTTATCAAAACAATATGGAGAAGAACTTAAGATACTTGTGTCTGCATTAATTTCCGAAAGGTTGGAAAGAAGAAATAATTTTTGTTCAAATGCTCAAGAAGGGGATATTATACATCTGGACGATTTTAGAAGTAATATTGATGACGTTATTGATATTTGGAATCGTCTTATAGAACATAGGGTTTTGTCTTGTGATAGTTTAGGAAATCTTAAGATTGAATATGCAGATAAACAATATCCTGCGTACAAAATGAGTGATGGTGAGCGTGTCATTTTTTATATAGTAGGGCGTGTTATGCTTGCAAAAGATTCATCTCTAATCATTGTAGACGAACCTGAAATACATTTACACAAGGCAATACTTAATAAATTATGGGATATTTTGGAGGAGGAGCGTAAAGATTGTATGTTTATATATTTAACTCATGATATAGATTTTGCCTCTACCAGGATAGCTAATAAACTTTGGTTAAAGTCTTATACATGTAGTGCTTCAGGGGTGTTCGAAAATTGGGAAATTGAGCAAATACCAGATTCTGACATCCCAGAGGCAATGTTGATGAAAATACTGGGAAGTCGAAAAAAAGTGTTGTTTTGTGAAGGGAAAAAGGGTAGTTTGGATAGACAAATATTCGAAATATTGTTCCAGGAATTTACAATAACCCCACTTGCCTCTTGCAAGGATGTAATCAATTACACGAGAGCTTATAATAAACTCAGTAAAAAATACGCTGTGGCATATGGTATTATTGATAGAGATTTTAGAACAAAAGAGCAGTTGAGTAAGCTTGCAACGGAAAATATATACTCATACGATGTCGCAGAAATAGAAAACCTCTTTTTGATTGAAGATTTTATCAAAGGTTTTGCAGAATATAAACATGAAACTTGTGATATAGCTAGTATTAAAAGACAAATTCTGTCTTTATTAGAACAAAACATTAGTGTCCGGTAAAAAATCATAAAAGTTCTTTGAAAATATTGAAAGTTAGGTGGTTATAGAGGTTTTTCGAGTCAACCGATTTGAATTTATCTTTGCCAGACTAACGTAGAATGGCATATGAATAAAGGAAAATACGTGTTCTCTCAGCTCCTAGACTTCCTCGATCGCAACGATTTCAACTATCTCGCAAGGAAATATGGTGGTGACAAATATGTCAAGCAGTTCACCTGCTATAACCAACTTTGCGTATTGATGTTCGGTCAGCTATCCAACCGTGAAAGTCTTCGAGATGTTGTTCTGGCAACCCAGGCCCATGCATCCAAAGCTTATCACCTTGGATTTGGCAAGCATGCTGCCAAGAGCACTCTTGCAGATGCCAACACGAAGCGGGATTATCGCATTTTCGAGGAGTTTGCCTACAAAGTCATCTCGGTGACTCAACGATGCCGAATCGTTGATATCTTCAAGCTGAATGGAAACGTCTATGCCTTTGATTCTACGACAGTTGACTTATGTCTGAACACCTTTGAATGGGCTCTGTTCAGAAAGAGGAAAGGAGGAATCAAGATACACACATTGTATGATCTTGAGACGCAAATACCCACCTTTTTTCACATAACTCCAGCAAAAGTCCATGATACAAAAGCAATGGATGTCATTCCTTATGAAGAGAACTCGTTCTACATCTACGACAGAGGTTACAATGATTTCAAACGTCTCCATAACATTGAAAGCATTGGAGCCTACTTTGTCATCCGAGGAAAGACAAACAATGACTTCAGACCAATGAAGTGGAAGCGCCGTTTCCCTCCTGAATCAGGTATCCAGTCTGATGCTATCGGCTATATGGCCGGTCAGCTGACGATGGAGAAGTATCCAGACAAGATCCGCAGAGTCATCTATTTGGATAAAGAGAGTAAGAAGAAGTTCATATTCTTCACTAATGCTCTAACTATCAGCCCAGTAATGGTTGCTGAACTATATCACAACAGGTGGCAGATCGAACTTTTCTTCAAATGGATTAAGCAACATCTGAAGATAAAAAAGTTCTGGGGTACTTCAGAAAACGCAGTACGCATTCAGATTTACTCCGCAATCATAGCCTATTGCATGATGGCCATTGTGCAGAAGAAGATGAATGTTGAACGGTCAATTTACGAGATGTTGCAGATTGTAAGTATCTCACTTACAGATACAACCAATCTCAGGGACCTCTTTGCGAGACCTAACTGCAATATTGTCAATGAACTTGATGATTCAACCGAACCAAATTTGTTTAATTGTTAAATTTTATAATAATCGTCCGGAACTTTTACCGGACAGTAATGAGAACAAAATAAAGAGCAGCAAATTTCTTCGTATTTAATTCAAAAAATTAACTATAAATTTAATGAGTCTCATGTGCGAAATGGAAAAGATAAAACTGAAGTTGATGCGAATTTTAATGAGTTTGTAAAACAAATAAAAATTGAAGAATGGTATAATATACGATTACAGGAATTAAATGATGTGATTAATACTGGTGATTATGCAAAAGTTATTATGCTATACAATAACAAAGGTCTTCATTCAATTATTGAAAAGGCATTAGGTATTTCATCTTATAATTTGAAGGCATTGGAATACTTAAGAAATTCTCAAAGTGCTCGTGCTATATTACATAGTGTTTTTCCAAAATTAGAATAGGGACTGTCGTGAAATGCCTAAAAAATTTTCGACTTTCCTAACGATCTGATTGATAAAGTGATAGAAATTTCGTAACTTTGAAAAAGGGAAAAAGAATTCCCCCAACCACCGACTAAAGTGAAAAATTGGGAGAATCGCAAAATTTATCTGCATGTCAAAAGTACGAAATTTTTCTGAAATAGCGCCAAACATTGCGTTTCCGGAGTTCAATTATTACGAGCTCTACTATTCAACTTTCGAGAAGAGCGAATTGGGCAGGATAAAGAAGCTGCTCCCTCTCCGCGAGATGGCAGAGACCTTAATTGCGTTGCATTTTTCAAGATAAGTCTTTGTTAAGTTGAAATTATCACTTGTAAAATTGGCGCTGAATTTGCGCGCTCTGGACATGGCTCTGATAAACACGGACGGATCACCGCGTCTCGTCAGCCGTCTTAAAGAGTTAAGATAGTCTTCGCGGAATATGGTAGGGATGATAAGTGTTATAAGCAACACAATTTATTTAATCGAAGAGTTGCTTCAAGTTTGATAAATGTGTTATGCTTATCTACAACATTATGCTATTAATCGTCCATTAAGATAAGCAATTCCTTGTTTGGATAAGTTATTTCTCAAGTAAATGCTAGTCAATTAGCAAATAAAACGTAACTTTGAATGTGTAGGATGCAGCCTTGTCGTCAAGACTATAGTCGTGTGCTCAATATTAAAACAGAGCGAATGGGTGGATATGTCAAATTTCCAATAGTATGGCTAAAAACGAAGTGTTATATGGGTATGCCCGAACTGATAACAGCAACCATATAGTCAGTATCGATGATATTGACAGGTCATTTTCTCGAACACATAAATTCTTCTGTCCACACTGTAACAAAGAAATGTATGCTACATTTGGAGAAGTTCAAATGCCACACTTTCGTCACAATGGGGATAAGTGTCAGCATGACCAATACCTTCATAGTTTAGCGAAACGTGTCTTCTATGATGAGTATTCGAAATGCCTAAAAGAGGGACTGCCGTTCTTTTTGGAATTTCGCAATCCTATACGATGTAATATGGCTTGTGTGCTTAAGAATCATATAGATTGCAGTGAACGTTACATAAAAAGAACTACTGACCTTACTAAGGAATATACGCTGATTTCTCTGGAAACTACGGTGACTGTTGACGAGCATTACCGTCGTCCAGATATCCTCATTGAATCATTTGATGGCATGCAACTTTGGATTGAAATATGGGTATCTCACGAGACCGATGAAGAGAAAAGGAAAGATGGTCGTATTATTGAAATTAAGATTAATTCAGAGAAGGACTTGGAGATGATAAGGAATCACAAGATGGTTCAATCAGAAGGTGAGAACTTAGCTGTCCGACTCTTTAATATTGAAACAGAAGACTCCTATGCTCCATCAGCGACGAAAGAAGTAGAGTCTATCGTGTCTTTTCCATGTGAAACGTTTTTCTGCCTAGACGTTTGCGGCTTTCACTATAAATTTTCTATTATTGAACATATTAAGACCGAAATCAGTAGTGATCTGTCTTATAGAGTTATTCTTAGACTGAACTGGAATGGTAATCATGACTCTAGCGAAGGTAATGATGGAGAGAAAACATCTGAGGAAAACCTGCGATCAGTTTGCATTAAAAGATATAATTCTTATGGATATAATGCTCAATCTGATGACAATTCTTTTTACTCGCTAATTGTGTTTGAATGGAAATCCGAATCATTCAAACCTGTGTTACTGGAAAGAACCATGGTGCACCATCGTTCTTTATCCAGTCATCTTTTAGAAGCGCCACAGGCTCTCACAATCGCTCAGACAGGTATTTCCGATATAGAATGGATAGATTTGGGACTTCCCTCGGGGACTCTCTGGGCAAAGGATGATATCAATAGAATGATGTCTTTTGCTGAAGCAAAACATAACTATGAGGTCCATATGCCGTCAAAGAAAGCAGTTGAGGAACTTAGAACGTGTAAACGAGAATGGAATGAACGCACCAATGCATTAGTGTTTACGGGTCCTAATGGTAATTCTATATCATTCCATTGCAAAAGCGAAAATAAGACTTACTGGCTCAACGCATATGAACAAGGAGACGCACAATTCGGTCAATGCTTTCACATAGGGCCTGACGGACATTTTTATATCAATGATAAAGACTCATCATCAGCGATATTTGTTAGGCTTGTCAAATGAGCTGTTACGGCGCTTTTGTTATCTGTGCTTAAACTGGTTGTACGTCAGGTGATTGACGAAGATAAACAGTGCGAGCTCTTTGTTCAACGCAAAATTTCTACTTTCCGATGCAGACTATAATGCTGATTGATAATCAATTGGTTGCGGCCTCCGTGGTTCAAATATGGTTCAGGAAAAACGGGTATCACTTGTTACTAAACCAGTAGTAAACAACGATATTATTACCGCGCAGATGTTTCCTTAAAAATGCCATAACTGACTAACTAGGCTAAACTATGTGGAGTCCTTATAAATAATCAGATAGCAACTTTTCTATTTTGCTTGCGCTAACCCGAAATTCACTCATTTCTTCATCTGAAATAATCTTTGCATGAGCATCAACTCTATACTTATTGATATTGTTCATATAAGTATTGAACTGTTGCTGATCTTTATCGAAGATGTTCTGAAACACATCCCAGTGCTTTGAGATGATTTTCCGTAAATCTTCCCAGTATATTTCAGACTGATTAGGATCGAATATATCTTTTAGAGAGAATGTGTAATACTTCTGTTCTCTTGGAGCTCCCATAATGCTCAATACACTTTTTTTCGCTTCTTGTGGTCCTAATTTTGCCTGAAGAGTAGTCCTAATAACAAGACGTAATTGCGGTTCTATTCGATTTCTTCTATCAGATATCTCTTTTATTTTTTCTTCATTGGTTAATCCAATCTTTACATACTTGTTCTTAGATTCTAGATATCTTTTAATCGCTTCAATTTTAAATGTATACGTACCATTGTTCACATCTAATATATTGTACCCGATAAGGTGACTCGTATACTCTTTAGATAATTGAGCAAATTCATTAAACTGTTTTGCGTCTCCAATAGAAAGTATAGTAAGCATCTCATATTCATCTGGATAATAATCTTTTAATACATTGATAACCATTTCAATATAACTGCTATTATCTCTTTCAAATTCGTTTTTGGATGCCTCATAAATAGCTTTATCTACACGTGCTGGACGTTCTTGTTTTACTATATTATGAATCTTGCTGCAGACAAGTCGAATTAAAAATGGATGCCCTCCAAAATCATCAGTTAGTTTTCCATAAATAATATCATCAAATCTTAGTCCCATGATACCGCCTAATTTGCTTACCATTTCTTTAGTCTGGGTAACATCAAATGAACGTATAAATTGATATGGAATTTGGCTAAAAATTGGATTGTCGGTTCCGTTGATTGAAGGGATCTCTACGCATTTAGGATTAGTGCCTACGATTAAATAAGTAAACACTCCTTGATTACTCTGAAAGGAAGAGCGAATTGATTGCCAAAAGAATAATGAATCATTACCCTTCTTCCAATGCTCGCTAGGGGATACTCCAAAGGTAATATGTTCTATTTCATCAAAAATTATTAGTATTTTACCTTTTTGCTTCTTTTGTAAGGCTACAATATCTTTTGAAAAAAGGCGAGATGCATTTTCCTCTGTGTATTCTTCACAATTGTGTACCTTGCATTCTAGTCCATTTTCTTTTTTGTATCTATCTATTACTAACCAAAGTGCTTTATTCCAACGTGATTTATGAAAAGATGGGTTCTGGCAGTCCATATAAACAGAGGAATCGTCGCTATTCTTCAACACACGCTGAACGCCAAATACAATGGATGTCTTTCCTGTCTTTCGTAAACCAAATAAGCCTGAATTCTCGTTGCTATTATGACGATTAACTATGTCATGAACCAGATCCTTTCGACCAAAGAAATAGTAATCCTTGGTCAGAGGATTCTGAAAGGAAAATAAATCCCTTGAATAAAAAAACTCTTTAAATCTATTTCTTAAAAAGAATGCATCTGAGTTTTCAATTATTTCCTTATATGAAAACGGAACAATAACCTGACATTCTTTATCTGTCTTCAATATTTTTCTTAAAGCACTGACTTGAACTGAAAAAAGTTGACAGTTTTGAGAGCATAAATCAAACGAGTCAATGAGAGAACGACACAAGCGAGACATTGTCTTAAAAACAGACCCAGTGACCAACGAGAAGTATTGGTCCA
>Ga0129312_1001978_pt1 | contig 10886 bp, 10 predicted proteins | sample O827metagenome_FD_94434 | JGI IMG/M metagenome (GOLD analysis project Ga0129312, IMG submission 94434) | Orangutan group fecal microbial communities from Wisconsin, USA - O827 metagenome | ecosystem: Host-associated > Mammals > Digestive system > Large intestine > Fecal | place: USA: Wisconsin... | reverse complement strand
ACGCGTCGCAGACAGCCAGGGTGGGCAGGCACCGAGACATCTGGCGCCAGTACAATGTCAGCCCGGTCGCGGAGCGAAAAAGTTCCGGAAGGTTCCCCAGCGAGGAGCGAAAGCGAGGAAGCGTGCGGAGAGAAGGAAGGGCCGGGAGGTTCCCCAGCGAGGAGCGAAAGCGAGGAAGCGTGCGGAGAGAAGGAAGAGCCGGGAGGTTCCCCAGCCAAGATGCGAAGCATCGGAGGCGTCCGTTTGAGTCCGTATCGTCTGGGCTACAGCGTGCGCATCCCCTGTGCCCACCGGGCACAGGGGACAGCTCGTGGGACGCGGTGGCCAATAGGGGGAGCGCGAGGGGGAGTGCGGCCGATCGCAACTCTGAGCTCTCCCCCTCGCAAGAACTCCCGCAGCCACCCAAGCTGCACCCAATCCAAAAAAAATTTTTTCAACCATATCATTTTTACAAAAAAAGGAGATTCCACATGGTAAACCAGAAATATCTTGACAAAGCAGAGGTTCTCATAGAAGCCCTGCCATACATTCAGCGTTTCAACCGTAAGATCGTAGTCATCAAATACGGCGGAAGTGCAATGCTTGACAAAGAATTAAAACGAAACGTCATCAAAGACGCAGTCCTTCTGAAACTGGTAGGTTTCAAACCTATCATCGTTCACGGCGGCGGTAAGGAGATCAGCCGCTGGGTAGGCAAAGTAGGCATGGAGCCCCGTTTCGTAAACGGTCTCCGTGTAACAGACAAAGATACAATGGAGATCGCAGAAATGGTTCTCGCAAAAGTGAACAAAGAGCTTGTCTCCCTTGTTGAATCCCTGGGCGTACAGGCAGTGGGAATCAGTGGCAAGGACGGCGGTCTTCTCCAGTGCAGAAAGAAACTTTCCAAAGGCGAGGACATCGGATATGTAGGTGAGGTCACAAAGGTAAATCCAAAGATCCTCCAGGATCTTCTGGAAAGAGATTTCCTTCCTATCGTGTTCCCGATCGGATACGATGAGAACTTTGACAGCTACAATATCAATGCCGATGATGCAGCATGTGCCATCGCAGAAGCCGTTAACGCAGAGAAGCTTGCTTTCCTTTCTGATATTGAGGGTGTTTATAAAAACGCAGATGATCCCTCATCTCTGATCTCCGAGCTTAAAGTTGATGAGGCAGAGAAGCTGATCACAGAGGGCTATGTAGGCGGAGGAATGATCCCGAAGCTTCAGAACTGCATTGATGCTATTGAACACGGTGTAAACAGAGTCCATATCCTGGATGGAAGGATACCGCACAGCTTACTGCTTGAGATCTTTACAAACAAAGGTATCGGTACCGCAATTTTAAGAGAAGATGGGGAGAAATATTACAATGAACATGCATGATCAGATGGAAGAATCAGAATCCAGTATTCTTCATACATATAACCGTTTTCCGGTAGTTTTTGAAAAAGGCGAGGGATGCTATCTCTACGATTCAGAAGGAAAGAAATATCTGGATTTTGCAGCCGGCATTGCCGTAAATGCCCTTGGTTATCATTATCCCGGATATGATGAAGCCCTGAAAGAGCAGATCGATAAACTGATGCATATTTCCAACCTGTATTACAATGAGCCGATCATTGATGCAGGGGCAAAGCTTGTCCAGGCAAGCCAGATGGAGAAAGCATTTTTTACAAACAGTGGTACAGAGGCCATTGAGGGTGCCCTGAAAGCAGCAAAAAAATATGCATACACAAGAGACGGACATGCAGATCACGAGATCATCGCCATGAACCACTCTTTCCACGGAAGAAGCATCGGAGCACTTTCCGTTACAGGAACAGCTCATTACAGAGAACCCTTTGAACCACTTATGGGTGGGGTGAAGTTTGCGGATTTCAATGATCTGGACAGCGTAAAGGCCCAGGTCACAGATAAGACCTGCGCCATTATCACAGAGGTTGTACAGGGAGAGGGCGGTATTTATCCTGCAACAAAAGAATTCCTTGAGGGTCTTCGCAGACTCTGCGATGAGAGGGATATCATCCTGATCTTTGATGAGATCCAGTGCGGAATGGGACGTACAGGCCACTACTTTGCATGGCAGGAGTACGGTGTGAAGCCTGATATCATGACAAGTGCCAAAGCGCTTGGCTGCGGTGTTCCGGTAGGTGCATTTATTCTTAATAAAAAGGCGGCAGCAGCATCCCTGGAGCCGGGCGATCATGGTACAACCTACGGTGGAAATCCTTTTGTATGTGCAGCAGTCAGCAAAGTTTTTGATATCTTTGAAAAAGATCAGATCCTTTCTCATGTACAGGGTCTGACCCCTTATCTTGAGGAAAAACTGGATGCACTTGTGGAAAAATATGACTGTGCAAAAACAAGAAGAGGAAAAGGTTTTATGCAGGGGATTGTCATTGAGGGACGCCCTGTAGGAGATGTGGTAAAGAAAGCCCTGTCAAAGGGACTTCTGGTAATTTCCGCAGGAAGTGATGTTCTTCGTATCGTTCCTCCTCTTATCATCACAAAAGAGCATATTGATGAGATGGCAGATATCCTGGCAGAGTGCCTGGAATAAGCCTGAAATAATGTAAAGTTACAGACAGTGTCTTTTGCAAAAAAAGCAGAGGGCACTGTTTTTTCATAAGAAATTACTCCAAAAATGTGTTTGCACACAGGTTATGTACCAAAAGCTTCCTATTAACATACATATGTCCATCACAGGAAAACACATATATCCAGTTATATATGAAAATTATATAATAATGATACAATATAAAAGATAAAAATATTCTTTTGTGTTTGTAAATAAACAAAAACATGGTGATTCGACAAAAAAATGCACAAAAAAATGGTGAAAACAGGTAGAAAGTTGCACGTTCGAACAATTGATTTTGATACCCCATATGTTATAATTTCACTGGTTAAAAAATACATGTGGGGGTGACAGTTTTGAAAAAATTATTAACCGTTCTGTGCACTGTTCTGACAGTGATTCTTGCATGTCCGGCAGGTGTGTGGGCAGCAGGAAACAGTGAGACGGCTGCCACAGTGCCGATCTGGCTTTGCATCCCTTTTGCAGGACTTCTTCTGTGTATTGCAGTGATGCCTCTTGTAAAAGGTGAGTGGTGGGAAGCTCATCAGCCGATCGTTGTTATTTTCTGGATACTTATGATGGTCATACCTTTTGCTGCTGTATATGGGGCAGGGAAGATGACGGAGACTGTTCTGGAATGTGTGATCAATGATTATCTTACGTTTATCATACTTCTGTTCGGACTGTTCTGTGTATCCGGTAATATTACCATAGAGGGCGATTTTGCAGGTTCGCCCCGTGTAAATGTAGGACTTCTGGCACTGGGAACTTTTCTTTCCAGTTGTATCGGAACCACAGGTGCAAGTATGCTGATGGTTCGTCCTGTGATCAAGATGAATTCCTGGAGAAAAAGAAAAGGACATATCATGATCTTTTTCATTTTCATGGTATCCAATATGGGAGGATGCCTTACACCTATTGGTGATCCGCCTCTTCTTATGGGATTTATGAGAGGGGTTCCTTTCTTCTGGAGCATGCATCTTCTTCCGGTGCTGCTTTTTAACATGGTGATCCTTCTGTTTGTGTTCTATCATCTGGATATGCGTTCCTATAAGCATGATATTGCAGACGGACGTAAACCTGATATCAGTAAACCGGGTACGGAATTTAAGATCGAGGGACTGCACAATATCATATTCCTGGTGATGATCGTTGCAGGGGTTATCTTAAGCGGTATACTTCCAAGTCTTCCGGCATTTCAGGATGCAGCAGGAAATGTGCGTGGAATCCATATCTTTGGAGAAGTGACACTGGGATTCCCATCTGTTATTGAGATCCTTCTGATCCTCCTGGCAGCATTCCTGTCATTTAAGACAACAGATAAAAAGATCCGTGTGCGGAACCATTTTACATGGGGAGCCATCAGGGAAGTTGCAGTTCTCTTTATCGGAATCTTTATTACCATGCAGCCTGCACTGATGCTTCTTAAGGCAGTAGGACCGAACCTTGGCATCACAGAGCCATATCAGATGTTCTGGGCTACCGGTGCACTGTCCAGTTTTCTGGATAATACACCGACTTATCTGGTATTCCTTACAACAGCAGGAACACTTGGTTTTACCGGCGGAATCGCTACTACACTGGGAACTGTCCCTGTGAAGCTTCTGTCAGCCATCTCCTGCGGTGCTGTATTTATGGGAGCCAATACATATATCGGAAATGCACCTAACTTTATGGTCAAGACACTGTCTGATGAAAATGGTATCAACATGCCATCCTTCTTTGGATATATGGCATGGTCTGTCTGTTTCCTGGTACCTGTGTTCATCATTGATATGCTTGTATTCTTTTTGTAAGGGAGGGAGACAGATATGGAAGAAAACAACCGAGAGAAATGCAGAGAGCTTGCCACCAGACTTTATGAACTGGATGGTGAGGTTTACAAAAGTGTAGGTTCTTCTCTTGGCCGTACTTTTACGGGGGACAGGGAGAGGACCATCCGTAACTTAAGCTCCCTGATGTATACAAAACCGGACGGACATCTTCTGAGAAGTGAGATGGCTCTTATCAGCAATATGGCAAGGACCATCAAAGACAAGGATGAAAAAAGCCGTCTGATGAAAAAATATGACGAGATCTTTAAGGAGATCGCTGCTCTTCCGGAGACCTTTGTAGGTGTGGACATCGCGGACAAAGAGCGTATGATACTGAACCATCTTCTGAAACACAGGGAAAAGATCTCCGAGAATGACCATCTGGTTATCTGTATCAGCCGTACACAGGGCAGTGCAGGTAATGATATTGGTTTTGGCCTGGCTGATGATCTTCGTATCAATTATTATGATGTGGAGATCTTTGATCAGGTTATGAGGCGTCTGGAGGCAGAAAAGGGAGCTGTAACAGATGCGGAATATTTTGCTGATTTTAACAAATATGGCAAAAAGAAAGGCCTGAACCTTAAAAAATGGTTCCGGGAGTTTAACCGTTACCACGGACTTCCAAAGCAGGACGCAGTATTTTTTAATATGAGTGACCTGATCTGTGACCTGGCCAGGTCAGAGGACTGTATCATTATGGGACGATGTGCAGATGCGATCCTGAAGAATAACCATATTCCCCATATCAGCCTGTTTATCACGGCGCCTTTTGGAATCCGCGTGCAGCATATTATGGATGTAAGGAACATGAATATGAAAGATGCTATCCACTTCCTGAAAAAAATGGATAAACAGCATAAGAAATACTATAATTTCTATGGCGGCGAGAACTGGGGAAAGCCGGAGAATTATGATTTCTGCATCAACAGTGCAAGCTACGGGATCAAAGAGACAGAGAAGCTGATCATGCGTCTTCTGGACGAACAGATCCGGTAAAACAAAATATCACAAAAATGATATCCACCCTCATATGGGACTACGAAACATAAAAGTCCTGTATGGGGGATTTTTTATACCATAGGAAATTACTCTGTAATGTTCCAATGACATAAAAAAGCCCTCCGGGCAGGATCGCACTGCGTCGGGGAGGAATTAAATTTTGTGTAAACGGTAAATAAAAATTTAATCTGGATTAACTTTTTGTTGTTTAGGGATTGACAATGGTTGAAACTTAGTATAAACTAACCTATGAGTTAGAAATAACTAATTAGATGAGACTAATAATATGGAAGAAATGGAGGGACTTCTATGCAGCCGATTTTATTTTTACAGTCAGGAGAGACTGGTAAGATCAAGAGGATTTCAGGAGCAGAGGATACCAGAAGATTTCTTGCGGGACTTGGCTTCGTTGAGGATGCAGATATCACTGTGATCTCCCAGTTCGACGGAAATCTGATCGTGAATATCAAGGATTCCAGGGTTGCAGTGAACAAAGAGATGGCCAGACATATCATGGTCTGAGAATAACTCATACATAGGCCCCCAATCTGTATAAGAACAGTTGAGGATAGATAATGAAATGTAATGCTCTGGTACGCTGCACCTGAGACCATATTCCAGGGAAGAATATGGTTTTTAAAGAAGAATGTACCGGAAGGCAGAAGCAAATTAACAGGGAGGAAAAGAGAATGACTTTAGGTGATGCAGCAGTAGGTTCCACAGTAGTTGTTACCAAGATCACCGGCGATGCAGCATACAAACGCCGTATCATGGATATGGGAATCACAAAAGGCAGCGAGATTTACATCCGTAAGGTGGCACCTCTTGGAGATCCGGTAGAGATCACTGTCAGAGGATATGAGCTTTCACTTCGTAAGCATGACGCTGCATGTGTGGAAGTAAAATAATTTCAGAGAATAAATGCTGAAAAGTCCTGGAATGATTTTAAACAAGCTCTAGCATAAAAAGGAGGATGAAAAATGGCTGTAACAATAGCTCTTGCCGGAAACCCGAACTGTGGTAAGACTACAATGTTCAACGCACTGACTGGCGCCAACCAGTATGTTGGTAACTGGCCGGGTGTAACTGTTGAGAAAAAAGAGGGTAAGCTGAAAGGAAAGAAGGACGTCACTGTAACAGACCTTCCGGGTATCTATTCACTTTCCCCATATACACTTGAGGAGGTAGTCAGCCGTGATTACCTGCTGAAAGACAAACCGGATGTTATCATTGACCTGGTAGATGCTACCAACATCGAGAGAAACCTGTACCTTGCAACACAGCTTCTTGAGATCGGTATTCCGGTAGTTATCGCACTGAACATGGTTGACCTTCTTAAGAAGAACAACATCACTATTAACGTAAAAGGATTAAGTCAAGCACTTGGCTGTCCGATCGTTGAGACATCTGCTCTTAAAGGAACAGGCCTTGATGAGGTTGTCGACCAGGCGATCAGGAGCGCAAACCAGCACAGAGTTCCTGCAAAGCAGATGGAATTCCCGAAGGACGTTGAAAAAGCTGTAAGAGATATCGAGGAACTTGTTCCATCCACGATCTCCATGGAGAACAGAAGATGGTACGCTGTCAAGCTTCTTGAGAGAGACAGCAAGGTAATGGAGGGACTGAACCTTCCGGCATCTGCACAGTCCAAAGTTGAGACAATTGCCGCTGCACTGGAAAAGGCAGAGGATGACGATACAGAGAGTATCGTAACAGATGGAAGATATCGCTACATTCAGAAAGTTGTTTCTGCAAATGTAAAGAGAAGCGGTTCCAAGATGACAGTATCTGACAAGATCGACCGCATCGTAACAAACCGTATTCTTGGTCTTCCGATCTTCATTTTAACAATGTTTGTTGTTTATTATGTATCTGTAACAACAGTTGGTACCATGGTAACAGACTGGACAAACGACAGTTTCGTTGGAACTATCCAGGAAGTTGTTTCCGGCGGACTTTCCGGCATCGGTGTCGCTGACTGGCTGGTAAGCCTTGTTTCTGATGGTATCATCGGTGGTCTTGGTGCAGTACTTGGATTCGTTCCTCAGATGGCAATCCTGTTCCTGTTCCTTTCCATCCTTGAGGACTGTGGTTACATGGTTCGTATCGCTTTCGTCATGGACCGTATATTCCGTCATTTCGGACTTTCCGGAAAAAGCTTTATCCCGCTTCTTATCTCTTCCGGTTGTGGAATCCCTGGAATCATGGCTTCCAAGACGATCGAGGCGGATAATGACCGAAGACTTACGATCATGACAGCAACATTTATTCCGTGTGGTGCCAAGCTTCCTGTTATCGCTCTTATGGGTGGTATCATGACAGCTTATGCAACCGGTGACTATGTAGCAGCCGGATTCATCACACCACTTATGTACTTCATCGGTGTAGTGGCAGTTCTTGTAGCTGCTATCATGCTGAAAAAGACAAAACCGTTTTCCGGTAAACCTGCTCCGTTCGTAATGGAGCTTCCACAGTACCATATTCCGTCTGCAAAGACAGTTCTGCTTCACGTTTGGGAGAGACTGAAAGGCTTTATCATCAAAGCCGGTACAATTCTTTTCCTTGCAACAGTTATCATGTGGGTTCTTTCAAGTATTGGAACTACAGGAAACGGAATCGGATTTGTTGAGGACAGCAATGACAGTATCATGGCTATCCTTGGCGGTGTTCTTGCACCGATCTTTGCACCTCTTGGATTTGGTAAATGGCAGCCGGTTGCAGCATCCATCTCCGGATTCTCCGCAAAAGAGTCCATCGTTAGTACAATGGGTGTACTTGCAAACGTAGCTGGTGATGATGCAGAAGATACAATGATCGTTGGTGAGGCAATTAAGGCCTGGTTCCCGTCAGCAGTAGCAGCTTTCTCTTTCCTGCTGTTCAACCTTCTTGATTCCCCGTGTCTGGCAGCTATTTCCACAATGGCACATGAGATGCAGTCCAGAAAATGGTTCTGGTTTGCAATCCTCTTCCAGAACATATTTGCCTATGTTGTAACACTTTGCGTATACCAGATCGGTATCGTAGTAACAGGCGTTTCCTCCTTCGGAATCGGAACTGTTGTAGCATTGGTTCTTCTGGCGATCATGCTGTTCATGCTCTTCAGACCGGATCCATATAAGAATGTAAAAGACGTAACAAAGAGATCTGTACAGGCAGCAGAGTAAGCGGATCAGTTAAATCCGGTACATGGCTGTGACCTGTAAATAACACGCGGCTTCTTAAGCTGCATAAAATGAGAAGCCGGGTATGGATGACATACCTGGCTTTCCATGGTATAGTGAAAAAGTTAAAGATCTTTCGCAGAAAAAAGAAAGGATGACAGATATGGTAGCGGATATTATTGTTATGGCGGCAGTGATCGCATATGGACTTTTTGTGATCCATTACATTTATTCACGTAAAAAAGCGGGTATGAGCTGTATCGGCTGCGCAGGAAATGCGCGTGTCAGCGGAGGCGGCTGCAGTGGCTGTGGCGGTAACTGCTCCGGATGCTCAGGCTGCAGCGGACATCATTGACAGGAGGGATAAAATGGCAAACATTATAGTAGTACTTATTGTGATCGGCATCCTCATGTTTGCTTTCCGTGGTTCCATCAAACACATGAAAGGTGAGGGAGCATGCTGCGGAGGCGGTGCAGGAAGGGAAACCATCGAAAAAAAGAAGCTGGACGGTTCCAGGCTTGGAGAGAAGACCATGACCATCACAGGTATGCACTGTGACCACTGCGTGGCAAGAGTCACGAAAGCCATCAATAAGATCGACGGTGCTTCAGCGAAGGTTAATTTAAGAAAAGGCCAGGCTGTAGTTTCCTACGACAGAGAGATCTCTGATGACACCCTCAAAAGGGCAGTGGAGGAGCAGGGCTACCACGTAACTGAGGTCCGGTAAAAGAAAAATAATGAAAGACCAGTTTTTTGTCAGCAGATAAAACCTGCAGGCAGGAGCACACTACGGCGGAGCGGCAAATGTTGCTCAGGGCGCCCCGCCAGGTGGAGAATCCTGCAAGCAGGTTTCTTTTTGTGGTTTATAAATATAGATTTGTGCAAAATATATAATTTTCTGTTGGGAAAAATATCATTTATATGTAAAAATACATGAGTTAATGTTGACTGACTAAATATTCTGAGAGTATAATCAATTTATAAGATTTCAGACGGAGAGAATAAATTCCATCCGAATGAAAATGAAAAAGCAGCGTGTTACCGGTACCAGACAAAAATAAAAACCGTAACAACAGACTTTGACGGCAAGGAATATCCGAGCGGGAACAGTCATGTATGCAGAAGTTTTGTATTATATGATGCAGAATGGGACTCTTTTACCTTGTTGGCAGAAGAGTCCTTTATTTATGTCACAGGAAATTACCCCATAATGTTCCAATGACATAAAAAAGCCCTCTCTGGGCGGGATCGCACTGCGTCGGAGAGGAATTATGTTACAGGAGATCTCATATGAGGGATATCCTGTGAAAACAGTAAAAAGGAGGAGCATATGCTGAAAGTAGCAATTTACGGAAAGGGAGGGATCGGAAAATCCACAGTGACCTCCAACCTGGCGGCAGCTTTTGCAGCCATGGGAAAAAGAGTGATACAGATCGGGTGTGATCCCAAGGCAGATTCCACCATCAACCTGCTTGGTGGGGAACCTCTTAGGCCGGTGATGAACTATATGCGTGAGGAGGACGAGGAGCCGGAGAAACTTTCGGACATTTCCAGGGAAGGCTTCGGTGGAGTGCTGTGTATTGAGACAGGCGGGCCAACACCGGGACTTGGCTGTGCGGGAAGAGGAATCATTGCTACATTTCAGCTTCTTGAAGATCTGAAGCTTTTTGAAACCTGGAAACCGGACGTGGTTCTCTATGATGTTCTGGGAGATGTGGTGTGCGGCGGTTTTGCAGCACCGATCCGCGAGGGCTATGCGGAGAAGGTACTTATCGTCACATCAGGCGAAAAGATGGCTCTCTATGCAGCAGATAATATTTCAAGGGCTGTGCGGAATTTTGAGGACAGAAGTTACGCCAGGATCTTTGGCATTGTGCTGAACCACAGAAACGTGGAAAATGAGACAGAAAAAGTACAGGTATTTGCCGAAAAAAGTAATATTCCCATTGTGGGGGAGATTCCAAGAAGTGATGAGATCATACGCTGGGAAGACCAGGGCAAAACTGTGATCGAAGGAGACAGGGATTCAGAGATCAGCGGAAGGTTTTTTGCCCTGGCAGAAAAGCTTCTGGAAAAGAAAAACAGGGAAAATCCTGAGAAAGGAAATAAGAGCGCATGAAACAGGAAGCCTATTTCGCAACTGTGAAAGAACTGGAACAGCTTGGACCGGACGGGATCCCGCCTCAGATGATATCCGGAAAGCACCTTATCTACAGCTCTCCGGCGACACTGGCATTTAATTCCCCGGGAGCAGAAGGATTCGGGGTAAAGCGTGCAGGCCTTGCAGTGCCGGACTCCATCATGCTGATCGTGGCGCCAGGCTGCTGTGGAAGAAATACTTCCCTT
>Ga0129312_1001977_pt1 | contig 10887 bp, 10 predicted proteins | sample O827metagenome_FD_94434 | JGI IMG/M metagenome (GOLD analysis project Ga0129312, IMG submission 94434) | Orangutan group fecal microbial communities from Wisconsin, USA - O827 metagenome | ecosystem: Host-associated > Mammals > Digestive system > Large intestine > Fecal | place: USA: Wisconsin... | reverse complement strand
TAAATACGCTTTCTCTTATTCAGAGTGGTGGAGGTACAAAGGACCTGTGAAGCCACGGCAACCCCGGCAAGCCGGAAGGTGCCAACCTGAGCGAGCAATCGAACAATAAGAGGATTGATGATGAGATATCAGGTCAGTCCTTTGGGGCTGACCTTTAAATTTGCATAGACAGAAGAGAAATTCTGTTTGTCGATTTTCATTATTCCAGAGATAAGAGAGGCAGATACAAAGAAGAAAAGAAAGGAAAAAAGATGGAGAGATTATTATTTACTTCTGAATCAGTAACTGAAGGACATCCAGATAAGATGTGCGACCAGATTTCCGATGCGATCCTGGATGCACTTATGGAGCAGGATCCAATGAGCCGTGTAGCTTGCGAGACATGCGCGACTACAGGAATTGTTATGGTAATGGGAGAAATTACTACAAATGCATATGTAGATATTCAGAAAATCGTTCGTGATACTGTTCGTGAAATTGGTTATACAAGAGGAAAGTACGGATTTGATGCTGACACATGTGGCGTTCTGACAGCAATTGACGAACAGTCAAGCGATATTGCCATGGGTGTTGATAAAGCTCTTGAAGCAAAGGAACACAAGATGTCAGATGAAGAATTGGAAGCAATCGGTGCAGGAGACCAGGGAATGATGTTCGGATATGCATCTGATGAGACAGAAGAATATATGCCTTATCCGATCGCTCTTGCACACAAACTTGCAAGACGTCTTACAGAAGTAAGAAAGAACGGAACACTTCCATATCTTCGTCCGGATGGAAAAACACAGGTAACAGTAGAATATGATGAAAATGGAGTTCCGGCCCGCCTTGATGCAGTAGTACTTTCTACACAGCATGATCCGGATGTTTCACAGGAACAGATCCATGAAGACGTGAAAAAATACATTTTTGATGAAATCCTTCCGGCAGATATGGTAGATGAGAATACAAAATTCTTCATCAATCCGACCGGACGTTTTGTGATCGGTGGACCACATGGGGACAGCGGCCTTACCGGACGTAAGATCATCGTAGATACTTATGGGGGAATGGCGCGTCACGGCGGTGGAGCTTTCTCAGGAAAAGACTGTACAAAGGTAGACCGTTCAGCAGCTTATGCAGCACGTTATGTTGCTAAGAATATCGTAGCAGCAGGAATTGCCAAAAAATGCGAGATCCAGCTTTCTTATGCAATCGGTGTTGCACAGCCGACATCTGTCATGGTAGATACTTTCGGAACAGGAAAGATTGCAGATGATAAGCTTGTGGAAATCGTTCGAGAGAACTTTGACCTTCGTCCGGCTGGAATTATCAAGATGCTTGATCTGAGACGTCCGATCTACAAACAGACAGCAGCTTACGGACACTTTGGACGTAACGACCTGGATCTTCCATGGGAGAAGTTGGATAAAGTGGATACTTTGAAGAAATATCTTTAATAACAGGTTCTGAATTTGATCGTTTTAGAAAAAATTTAGAAAATTTTACGGGTGCTTTGATGTGAAGCACCCGTTTTTATGATATGCTATTAGTTATCAGGCAGACTTGCGTGAGCGCCATACGGACCTCATAACCGGGCGTGCACGATGAATGGAGGATGAATATAGCATGAAACTAAGGACGAAACTGGTGATTTCTTTTGTGACGATGATCATGATACCGACTATCCTGACAACGGCATTTATATTTGGAATTGCGCGTTATCAGATCGGAGTCATTGAGCATACTTATGGAATTACCGGTGAGGAATATAAAGATTTTGCAAAATCCATCAGAGTGCTGGGAGATATGCCGGAGATCCAGCAGTTTATTATAAGCGCATGTATCGCAGTAGTCCTGATTCTGGCATTTACAGCGATGATCATGATGGTGTGGATTTATGGAAGTATCATCAGTCCGATTCACAAGTTGCAGGAAGCAGCGCAGAACGTAGAAGAAGGCAATCTGAATTTTGAGATCAAGCCGGAAAAAGATGATGAGATGGGACGGCTGATGCAGGCATTTGAAAAGATGCGGATCCGTCTGAGAGATAATGCAGAGGAGAAGCTGAAGAGTGACCGGGAAAGCAAAGAACTGATCAGCAATATTTCCCATGACTTAAAGACGCCGATCACAGCGATCAAGGGCTATGTGGAAGGAATCCGTGACGGGGTTGCAGATACGCCGGAGAAGATGGAAAAATATATCGGAACCATTTATAATAAGGCGAATGAGATGGATACGCTGATCAACGAACTGACCTTATATGCGAAGATCGATACAAACCGGATCCCGTACAACTTTGCACCGCTTTCAGTCAACGATTATTTCAATGACTGTGCCGAAGATATTGAGATGGAGCTGGATTCAAAGAATGTAGAGTTTGGTTATTTCAATTATGTAGAGGGTGATCAGAAGATCATTGCAGATCCGGAACAGTTAAAGAGAGTGATCAACAACATTGTCAGCAATTCTTTGAAATACATGGAACGAGAGCACGGGCTGATCAATCTGCGGGTAAAAGACGTAGGTGATTTTATTCAGGTAGAGCTTGAGGATAACGGAAAAGGAATCGCAGCGAAAGATCTGCCGAATATATTTGACCGGTTCTACCGGACGGATGCTTCAAGGAATTCATCCAAGGGCGGAAGCGGAATCGGTCTTTCGATCGTGAAGAAGATCATTGAAGATCACGGTGGCAAAATCTGGGCGACCAGCCGGGAAGGTGTTGGCACAGTGATGTATTTTGTAATCAGAAAATATCAGGAGGTACCGATAAATGAGTAAGATTTTAATTGTAGAAGACGAAGAGAGTATTGCAGATCTGGAGAAAGATTATCTGGAGCTGAGTGGATTTGAAGTAGAGGTTGCAAATGATGGACAGACAGGGCTTGATAAGGCGCTTTTCGGTGATTTTGATCTGGTGATCCTGGATCTGATGCTTCCGGGCGTGGATGGCTTTGAGATTTGTCGTAAGGTTCGTGCGGAAAAGAATACACCGATCATCATGGTATCTGCGAAAAAAGATGATATCGACAAGATCAGAGGACTCGGACTTGGGGCTGATGACTATATGACCAAGCCGTTTAGTCCAAGCGAGCTGGTGGCAAGGGTAAAAGCACATCTGGCACGTTATGAGCGGCTGATCGGAAGTGCCGTGGAAGAGAATAAGGTGATTGAGATCCGTGGACTTAAGATTGATACCACTGCACGCCGAGTGTGGGTAAACGGAGTGGAGAAGAATTTTACAACAAAAGAGTTTGATCTTCTGACTTTCCTTGCCAGTCATCCGAACCATGTATATACCAAGGATGAACTTTTCAGCGAGATCTGGGATATGGAATCCATCGGAGATATCGCAACGGTAACTGTGCACATCAAGAAAATCCGTGAGAAAATTGAATATGATACCTCAAACCCACAGTATATTGAGACAATCTGGGGTGTGGGATATCGTTTCAAGATGTAATGAAAAAGAATAAAAGGAAAGAGATTACAGTATGATAACCAGTACAGGAAATGCCAGGGTAAAACAGCTTGTTACATGGCAGAAAAAGAGAAAGGCACGTGATGAAGAAGGCGTCTATATCGTAGAAGGGATCCGGATGTACCGGGAAGCTCCGCGTGCGCAGGTGAGAGAGGTTTATGTATCGGAGCAGTTTTACAGCCGATATGGAGAAGAGCTGGGACTTTCGGCATGGGGAAGACAGCTGGAAATCCTGTCAGATCATGTATTTTCCCACGTGTCAGATACAAAGACACCACAGGGGATCCTGCTTGTGATGGAGCAGAGGAGCTGTGAGATATGTGAGATGCTGGATTTGGACGCACAGGGAAGGAAACCGCTTCTGATGGTGCTGGATAATCTGCAGGATCCGGGAAACCTGGGAACCATTCTCCGTGCGGGGGAAGCGGCAGGCGTAACCGGCGTGATCATGAGTCACGACTGTGTGGATATTTACAATCCCAAGGTGATCCGTTCAACGATGGGATCGGTTTACCGAATGCCGTTTGTGTATGTAGAGCATTTGCCAGAAACTCTGGAAGTACTTGCAGAAGCCGGGATTCATTCTTATGCGGCACATCTGAAAGGAAAGAACAGCTACGATCAGGAGGATTACACAAGAGGGACAGCATTTTTAATTGGAAATGAGGGTAACGGACTTCGGGATGAAGTGGCAGATGCAGCAGAGTGTTATATCAAGATTCCGATGTGTGGAGAGGTAGAATCACTGAATGCGGCGGTTGCATCTTCGGTTCTGATGTTCGAGGCGGCAAGACAGCGACGGTAGTGATGAGGGGAAATCAAGCGCAAAGGAGAGTGTGATTTGATGAAACCGATAATCGATTTAAATAAAGAATATGGATTGGTATTCGATGGAGGAGGAGCCAGAGGTGCGTATCAGATCGGTGCGTGGCGGGCTCTTTCGGAAGCTGGTGTGAAGATCAGTGCAGTAGCGGGTACTTCTGTGGGCGCCCTGAATGGCGCCCTTGTTTGTATGGGAGATCTGGAGAAAGCAGGACATATCTGGAAAGAGATGGCATTTTCCCGTGTTATGGATGTGGATGATGAGTTGATGGAACAGTTCTTTGATGGAGAGGCATCCATAAGAGAGATTTTGAAAGGTCTCTGGAAGAAGCTTGCAGATGGTGGAATTGATATTACACCGCTTAAGGAATTGATCCATGAGGTTGTAGACGAAGAAAAGATCAGGAAATGCGGAAAAGAATTCTGCCTTTTGACATTTTCTGTATCGGATATGAAGGAACTGGATCTGAGTATTGAAGATATACCGGAAGGTCTTCTGGAGGATTTTCTTCTTGCCAGCGCATATCTGCTTGGATTTAAAAATGAACCGCTGCACGGCAAGACATATATTGATGGTGGTGCGGTCAATAATGTGCCGACCGCGTCTCTTCTAAAAAGGGGATATAAGGATCTGATCCAGGTAAGGATCTTTGGTCCGGGAAGAGTGCCGAAGACGACGATTCCGGAAGACGGCTTTCTGCTGGAGATCGAACCGAGAGTAGGACTTGGCAGTATTCTCGAATTTTCGGCAAAGCGGAGCAGACAGAATTTGAAAATTGGCTATTATGATGCAAAAAGAGCGCTTTACGGGCTCACTGGATCGATTTACTATATTGAAGAAACACGAGAAGAGTGTTATTATGTAGAAATAATGAAGCTTTTGAGCGAACTTGAAAAGACGGAATATCGTTTCAAACTCAAGTTGCCGATCGGCTGTTCAGACAGAGAGTTGTTCTATGGAATGCTGGAGGCAAGTGCGAAGCTCATGAGAATTCCAAAATATAATATTTATACAGCAGATGAACTGTGGAATGAGACGAGCAGAAAGTACGAGACTCGTACAGATGAGGGAAAAGAAAAACTGCCGAAATTCGTCCATGCGATTGCAAAGCTGAGAAAGGACTACAAGATGAATTTAAAAGGAAGAAGTTTTTTGAAACTGGAAGATTATACACCGGCAGAGATTGAATATCTCGTTGACCTGGCAGGTGAATTAAAGGCAAAGAAGAAAGCAGGAATTAAAGGACACAGCCTGGAAGGAAAGAACATTGCCCTTATTTTTGAAAAGCCATCTACAAGAACCAGATGTGCATTTACCGTAGGAGCACAGGATGAAGGTGGAATCCCGACATACCTTGCAGGTAATGAGATCCAGTTAGGCGATAAAGAGAGTATCGAAGATACAGCACGTGTACTTGGAAGAATGTTCGATGGAATCGAATTCCGTGGATTTGAACAGAGATACGCAGATGTACTTGCAGAGTACAGTGGAATTCCGGTATGGAATGGTCTGACAGATACTACACATCCGACACAATGTCTGGCTATGCTCCTTACCATGAAAGAAGAATTCGGACACCTGAAAGGTCTGAAGGTTGCATACCTTGGAGATGGACGTAACAACGTTGCGAACAGCCTTCTGGTAGGATGCGCCAAAATCGGAGTAGATGTAGCAATCGTTGCACCGAAGCCACTCTGGACTTCGGAATCTCTGTGGAAGAGATGTGACGAATATGCAAAAGAATCCGGAGCAACTATCGAGATCACCGATGACCTTGATGGTGTAAAGGGAGCAGATGTCATTTACACAGACGTATGGATTTCCATGGGTGAAGAAAAGAAAGAGCAGGAAAGAGAGCGTCTCGGAAAGCCATATCAGGTAAATGCAGCTCTGATGGAACGTACAGGAAAAGATACTACAATCTTCTCACACTGCTTGCCGGCGATCAAAGAAAAAGAAGTTACCGAAGAAGTATTTGAAGGACCACAGTCAAGAGTATTTGATGAAGCTGAGAATCGTCTGCATACAATCAAGGCAGTTATGGTTGCAACTTTAGGAGAGAACGAATAATAAGCATGAAAGCGGAGATATTAAAGATGCTCCGGCAGAGCGATGGGTATCTGTCGGGGCAGCAGCTCTGTGACCACTTTCAGGTGTCCAGGACTGCTGTGTGGAAAGCAATCAATCAGTTAAAAGAAGAAGGCTATGAGATTGAAGCCGTGAGAAACAAAGGTTATCGCATTGTGGATATTCCGGATCGGATTACCGCGGATGCGATAAAAAGCTGTCTGGAGACAAAATGGATGGCGAAAAATCTGGAGTATTATGACGAGATCGATTCGACTAATAACCGGGCCAAAGCACTAGGCGAGGCCGGAGGTGCAGATGGAACTCTTTTTGTTGCAGAGACGCAGACGGCGGGAAAAGGAAGACGCGGCAGATGCTGGCAATCACCGGCGGGCAGCAGTATTTCCATGTCGATTCTGTTAAGACCTGTGATGAATCCGTCAGATGCACCGATGTTGACACTTGTCATGGCATATGCGGCAACGAAAGCTTTGCGTGAAAAGACCGGGTTGGATATAGGAATCAAATGGCCGAATGATCTGGTCGTGAGTGGAAAGAAGATCAGTGGGATACTGACGGAGATGAGCGCAGAGATCGATTACATCAATCATGTAGTGATCGGAATCGGAATCAATGTCAATATGGAGTCCTTTCCGGAAGATATCGCAAAGACAGCGACTTCACTGCGGATCGAAGCGGGCAAAGAATTTCGCAGGTTTGAGCTGATCGCTGCGATTATGGAGCATTTTGAAAAAGCCTACGAAGCGGTCTGCGAGGCGGGAAGTCTGGAGCCGATCATGGAAGATTATAACCGTCTACTGGTAAACTGTGGGCGTCGGGTGCGTGTACTGGAACCGAAACATGAATATGATGCACTGGCACTGGGGATTGACAAGACCGGGGAATTGCAGGTAGAATGTGAAGACGGCAGCAGAAAGTCTGTCTTTGCCGGAGAAGTTTCGGTACGTGGAATTTATGGGTATGTATAGAAGGAGAATTTATGTATCAGGATAAGATCGTATTATGCGGAGCCAACTCTTACGAAGAAAAATTTTATATGAATCCGGATTTTGATAATCTGCCACAGCACATCAAAGATGAATTGAAGATCATGTGTGTGCTGTATGTACATGATGTCGGGGGAATCCTTACACTTGTATTTGAGGAGAATGGGGAGCTGGAATTTGAAGTGACTTCTGCAGAGGGAGATCCGATGTTTGACGAGATCGGAAGCCGTCTGAAGATCAAGGAGATTCAGACAGACGAGAAGAAGCAGGAGCTTCTGACACAGCTTCAGCTTTATTACAAAGTATTTTTTTTGGGGGGAAGAGATTGAATGATAAAGACACTGACGATAGGAAATGTAGAGCTTCCGAACCGTTATGTGCTGGCACCGATGGCAGGGGTAACAGACCTGCCATTTCGTCTGTTATGCAAGAAACAGGGAGCAGGGCTTCTGTGCATGGAAATGATCAGTGCAAAGGCGCTCCGGTATAAGAATAAGAATACCAAGGCGCTACTTGCGATCGATCCAAGAGAATACCCGGTATCACTTCAGCTTTTTGGGGAAGATCCGGACATCATTTCCGAGCAGGCAAAGCGGATCGAAGAACTTCCATTTCAGATCCTGGATATCAATATGGGCTGTCCGGTTCCAAAGGTAGTGCGCAACGGAGAAGGTTCGGCGTTGATGAAGGATCCGAAGCGGATTTATGATATTGTGTATAAGACAGCGAGAGCGATCAAGAAACCGGTGACGATAAAGATCCGCAAAGGATTTGACGATACCTGTATCAATGCACCGGAGATTGCGAAGATCGCAGAAGAAGCAGGTGCAGCGGCGATTGCAGTACATGGAAGGACCAGAGAACAGTATTACTCCGGAAATGCAGACTGGGAGATTATCCGTAAGGTGAAAGAAGCAGTGAAGATTCCTGTAATCGGAAATGGGGATGTGACAAGCGGACAGAAGGCACTGGATATGTTTGAGCAGACCGGCTGTGATGGTGTGATGATCGGAAGAGGCTGCCAGGGAAATCCATGGATCTTCAGGGAATTACTGACATATGAAGAGACCGGATCCATTCCGGAAAGACCGGGCACAGACCAGATCCGGGAAACAATGCTGCGTCATGCAAGACTGCAGATCGAGTTCAAGGGAGATTATATCGGAATCCGTGAAATGCGCAAGCATGTGGCATGGTATACCAAGGGAATGCAGGGTTCTGCGAAGCTCAGAGATGAGATCAATCAGGTGGAAAGTTATGAAGAACTGGAGAACCTTTTAATGGAAAAAATCGGATAGACATAAAACGTGTTCTTTCGCATGAGAGAATGCGTTTTTGCATATATTAAACCAGCAAAGAATTGTTGACACAGCCGCTGGAAATATGTATAATAATGAAATTGTGAAAGTAGCTTTAAATGCGGATAAAATCAGTATCTGCGGCTTGAATAGAAAATGATTTGTCGGTAAGTAAGGAGAATTATAATGGAAGCAAAGAAAACATTACTCACCTATACAGGACTTAAGAAACTGGAAGATGAGCTTGAAAATTTAAAAGTTGTGAAAAGAAAAGAAGTAGCAGGAAAGATCAAAGAAGCCAGAGAACAGGGAGACCTTTCAGAGAACGCTGAGTACGATGCAGCAAAGGACGAGCAGCGTGATATCGAGGCACGTATCGAAGAACTTGAGAAAATCCTCAAGAATGCAGAAGTTGTAGTAGAAGATGACGTGGATCTTGATACCATCAACATCGGATGTACAGTAGATGTATATGATAAAGAATTTGAAGAGGAAATCGTATTCCAGCTGGTAGGTTCTACAGAAGCAAACAGCCTGGAAGGTAAGATTTCCAATGAATCTCCGGTAGGAAAAGCCCTGATCGGTAAGAAAGTCGGAGACGTAGTAGCAGTTGAGACACAGGCAGGAGTTATTGAGTACGAAGTACTGAAGATCAATCGTTCAGTATAAGATGGTATACAGCAGAGAGAAGGAGTGAAAAAAGTGGCAACACAGCAGAACAATGGACAGGAACAGGATTTGAATCATTTAAGAAAGGTACGCCGTGAGAAACTTGCAGAACTGCAGGCAAACGGACAGAATCCTTTTGAGATCACAAAATATGACGTAACACATCACAGCCAGGAAGTGAAAGACAACTTTGATGAACTGGAAGGAAAACACGTTGTACTCGCAGGACGTATGATGTCCAAACGTGTGATGGGAAAAGCATCTTTCTGTAATGTGCAGGATTTACAGGGAAATATCCAGTCTTATGTAGCAAGAGACAGTATCGGAGAAGAAGAATATAAAGCATTCAAGAAGATGGATATCGGTGATATCGTAGGTCTTGAAGGAGAAGTATTCAAAACAAAGACAGGGGAGATTTCCATTCATGCATCTGCTGTAAAGCTTCTCTCAAAGAGCCTGCAGATCCTTCCGGAGAAGTTCCACGGACTGACAAATACAGATACCCGTTATCGTCAGAGATATGTGGATCTGATCATGAACCCAGAAGTAAAGGATACTTTTATTAAACGTTCCAAGATCCTTACCGCAATCCGTAAATATCTTGGAAATGAAGGCTTTATGGAAGTAGAGACTCCGATGCTTGTACAGAATGCCGGAGGAGCAGCTGCAAGACCGTTCGAGACACATTTCAACGCTCTGAACGAAGACCTGAAGCTCCGTATCTCTCTGGAACTTTATCTGAAGAGACTGATCGTTGGTGGTCTGGAAAGAGTATATGAGATTGGACGTGTATTCCGTAACGAAGGTCTTGATACAAGACATAACCCGGAATTCACTCTGATGGAACTTTATCAGGCATACACAGACTATCATGGCATGATGGATCTGACAGAGAACCTGTACCGTTTTGTTGCACAGGAAGTTCTTGGAACTACTCAGATTGTATATAAAGGAATCGAGATGGATCTCGGAAAGCCGTTCGAGCGTATCACAATGGTTGATGCTGTTAAGAAATATGCAGGTGTTGACTGGAACGAAGTAGAAACTCTTGAACAGGCAAGAGAACTTGCGAAAGCACACAATCTTGAATTTGAAGAAAGACATAAAAAAGGTGATATTCTGAATCTGTTCTTCGAAGAATATGTAGAAGAACACCTTCTTCAGCCGACATTCGTTATGGATCATCCGGTTGAGATTTCACCACTTACAAAGAAGAAACCGGAAAATCCGGACTATGTAGAACGTTTCGAGTTCTTCATGAACGGATGGGAAATGGCAAATGCATACTCAGAGCTGAATGACCCGATCGATCAGAGAGAACGTTTCAAAGCACAGGAAGAACTGCTTGCACAGGGTGATGATGAAGCCAACACAACAGATGAAGACTTCATGAACGCACTGGAAATTGGTATGCCGCCTACAGGTGGTATCGGATTCGGTATCGACCGTATGTGTATGCTGTTGACAGGGGCTGAGGCGATCAGAGATGTGCTGCTGTTCCCGACAATGAAGAGCTTGGATAAATAAACCTAGTGTTTATGCGGGGTTGAGGCATTT
>Ga0129312_1001972_pt1 | contig 10909 bp, 9 predicted proteins | sample O827metagenome_FD_94434 | JGI IMG/M metagenome (GOLD analysis project Ga0129312, IMG submission 94434) | Orangutan group fecal microbial communities from Wisconsin, USA - O827 metagenome | ecosystem: Host-associated > Mammals > Digestive system > Large intestine > Fecal | place: USA: Wisconsin... | reverse complement strand
GTGGACGAGAACGACCTTCACACCCACGAGATTTAAGAGGACGATGTCACGGATGACCGCCTGCTTTAAATCCTCATTGATCATGGCGTTTCCGCCGTACTTTACAACTACGATCTTTCCATTGTATTCCTGAAGATACGGGAGCGCCTCCACAAGGACGCCCGCTCTTGTCTCCGCTTTCAGATTTTCCATAAATTTTCTCCTTTTTTTCAGATTGCATCAAATAGAATCACGCGCCAAGTCTCACGGACGTTCGACTTGAATTATAAGTTCAGTCCAGCTGTCTCCTCAAATCCCAGCATCAGGTTCATGTTCTCCACTGCCGCACCTGACGCACCTTTTCCGAGATTGTCAAACAGCGCCGTGATGATCGTCTGATCCTCATGTCCGTTGATGACCAGTTCCATGCTGTCCTTTCCCGCCATGGTCCCGGCGGCGATCATCGGATCCTCGTACCCAAACGGATGGACTTTTACGACCTTCTTTCCATCGTAGTGGGCAGCCAGCGCTTCGTGGATATCCTTCGCTGTGGGATTTCCCTTTAACAGGGAATTCTGTAGCATGACGGTGACAGCCATTCCTTTATAGTAGTCATCCACGATCGGGCAGAACACCGGAGGAACATCAAGTCCGCAGATCTTCTGCATCTCCGGAAGATGCTTGTGCTTCAGGCTCAGACCATAGATTCTCGGCGTGCTGTAGAGCTCCGGCTTCTCCGGAGACTCGTACTCTGCAATCATCTTCTTTCCGCCTCCGGAATATCCGGTGATGGAAAATACAGTGAGGGGCGTCTCCTTCGGGATCATTCCAGACGCCACGAGCGGATAGACCGGAATCACGAATCCTGATGCGTGACAGCCAGGATTTGCTGTGAATTTTGCATGAACGACTGCATCTTTATGCGCATCGGAAAGCTCCGGAATTCCGTATGCCCAGCCGGGCGCAACCCGGTGTGCCGTGGACGCATCGATGATCCTTGCGGAATCTTTCTCCACAAAACTCACCGCTTCCTTCGCTGCCGCATCCGGCAGGCAGAGGAAGGTGATATCCGCCGCGTTGATGAGTTTCTTTCTCTCACCCGGGTCTTTCCTCTTTGTTTCATCAATTAACAGGAGTTCAATATCGTCTCTTGATGCAAGTCTGTCGTAGATCTGCAGTCCCGTGGTTCCTTCTTTTCCGTCAATGTATACCTTTGGCTTCATAATTATTCTCCTCTCACTCATAGATTGTTCTGAATCTCAGGTTCGTCTCCCATCCGCTTTAAATCTGTGGGGTGCGGATGGAAACCGTGAATACTTTTTGAATAATTTTGCATAATTATAACTCTATATGCATACTTATGCAAGTGTTATTTTATAATTTTAATGTAACGTAGTCTTTCCTGTAAAATAAAAAAGCACTTACCATCCTATCACTGTGGCAAGTGCATTTTTATCATTGAAAACTTCTTTCCTGCGCGAAACAGCATGAGAATCTCATTTGCTATCCTATCACACCGCAGTCATAAACGATCAGTAAAGAGTAGTAACCGGCGCAGTCCGGCATCTGGGTCACATCCTCAATGATCCGCTCATTTTCCATTCCGCAGTTTTCGATAAAATATGCTTTTTGACCGGATTCCACGATAAGCTCCTTCACTTCCCCCATGCGTTTCCCTGCTTTCATAAACACCTTTGTTCCCTTTAACGCCAGTGCCTCATGAATTCCATAGGTAGCCGGAATGATATGCAGTTCTTCATCCCGCAGCACAAGTCTTCTGTTGATCCGGGCGGAGGCAGAAAGAAAGGAGGCAATGCCATTGACCAGCTCCGTTTCGTAGCCTTCTTTTTTAACGATGTCCTGAATATATACAAAGGTCGAATAGATCGTCGGATCTCCCAACGTTAAAAACGTCACCTGCTTTCCCGCATCAAGCTTATCGATGATCCGCCGTGCCGCCTGTTCATGCATGGTTTTTAATTCTTTTTTATCTTTTATCATCGGCATTTTGATCCCGAGGATTTCTTTTTCTGCAATTTCCGGGATCACTTTTTTTACGATCCGGTATGCCACGGCATCCTCAGCTGTCTCTGAGGGGACAGCAATGACATCACTTTCATGAATAAGCCTGACTGCCTTTAATGTCAGCAGCTCAGGATCTCCCGATCCCACTCCGACACCATATAATTTTGCCATAATTTTATTCTCCTGATCCATTTTTTCGATCCGTTTCGTTACATGTGCCTTTGCGGGGCTGTTCCTGCACGTTCAAAGGTTTCTCTCAGCTTTTCAATCGCCTTTTTTTCGATCCGGGAAACGTAAGACCGCGATATTCCAAGCTGCTTTGCCACTTCTCTCTGTGTATGCTCCCGGGATCCGAAAAGCCCGTAGCGCATGCGGATCACCGCCTTCTCTGTTTCCTTTAACTCCTTTTCATAGGCCGCATACAGGTCTTTCACATCCTGTTTTAAAATGATCTGCTCGATCGCCTCTTTTCCCTCTGTCTCCAGTATATCCATAAGACTTACGGTCTCCCCGTCTTTATCCGTACCGATGGGATCGTAGATGGAAACCTCCCGGGAAAACTTCTTGCCTGCGCGAAACAGCATGAGGATCTCATTCTCAACACATTTGGCAGCATACGTAGCAAGCCGGGAGCCCTTATCCATGTTATAAGTATTCACCGCCTTGATCAATCCGATGGTACCTACGGAAAGCAGATCCTCCATCTCATAATCGGAGCTCTGGTACTTTTTTATCACATGCGCTACAAGCCGCATGTTCCGGTTGATCAGCACATTTTTTGCTTCCCGGTCACCTTCCTTGTATCGTTTCAGGTACTCTCTCTCCTCCCGTGCGGTTAGTGGTTGTGGAAAAGTTTTCAAATCAAAGAAAGCCACCTTAAAGCATTCGTTATTATAACTTATGCTAAGATGGCTTTTCCGGTGCCTGACTACAAGGCCTTAAGAAAGCTCTTTAATATCTCAAATATCTGGTCAAAGGATTCCAGATTCATCTGCTCCTTCGGTGTGTGTCCGCCTTCTGCTTCAGCGCCGAGGGTCACCACATCCAGTCCCGGGATCAGATCACAGAATACGCCGCATTCAAGACCACCATGGGTTGCAAGAAGCTCCATTTCTTTTCCTCTGGCCTTTCTGTAGGTATCTGTAAGTATGCTCCGCAGACGGGAATCGGGATTGAACTCCCATGACGGGAATTTACTGTAAACCTCCATCGTCATATCGTAGATGCAGGAAAGAATACATAATTCCCCTTCCATCTGATCACGATAAGACATTTTTTCTGCCCTGAGGGAATACTGAAATTCGATATGATCCTCTTTGCAGCGAACGGAGGCAAGATTCTCGGATGCCACCGGAAGATCCGCAATCTCCATGCTCTTATGACGAAGTCCCGTCGGAAGCAGATACATAAGATCAATGATATCTGCACTTGTTTCCTCACAGATCGCATGGTCTGCAGTAGCCTTTTCAAAGGTCATGGTAAGCCCGGGCTCCTGAAAGCGGAGTTCATTTTTTATCTTTGAAGCCATGCTCTCAAAAGCCGCACTGATCGAAGACTCCGGTGCCTCACTTACAAACAAAGCCTCGCATTCTCTCGGGATCGCATTATTCTTAAGACCGCCGTTAAGATCCACGATCCTCATATCACAGCTTCCGGAGATCTCCTTTAAGATCCTCGCACAGATCTTTAACGAGTTCCCGCGCTCCTGATTAATGCATACGCCGGAATGTCCTCCCTTTAGTCCGGTCACAAACAAACGGTAAGCCGGAAGCTCACATGCTTCATATTCGACCGGCTTCTTTAAGCCTACCATCTCACCTCCGGCGCTTGTTGTGCAGGTTCCGGTCCCGTGACCGCCAAAATCAAGATTCACATATTTTTTTGCAGTAAAATACTCCGGCTTCAGTGCAAACGCACCATTTAATCCGACCTCCTCCTGGGAGGTAAAGACACATTCCAGTGCCGGATGCGGAAATTCCATATCGAGGACGGCAAGAATATAGGCGCATCCCATTCCATCATCTGCTCCCAATGTCGTTCCTCTCGCCTTTAAGATCCCATCTTCAATATAAAGGTCGATTGGATCCTTGTCAAAGTCGTGGCTGCAATCCGCATTTTTCTCGCATACCATATCCGTATGTGCCTGAAGGATAACTGCGCCATGATCCTCATATCCTTTGCTGGCGGGCTTGTAGATGATGACATTGTTTATTTCATCTCTTATATATTTAAGTCCCCGCTGCTTTGCAAAGCTTTCGAGATAATCTGCGATCTTTTCTTCTTTATATGAAGCTCTCGGGATCATGGAGATCTCCTCAAAATACTTCTGATGTAATTTAGAATGGTCTAATACGTTCATTTGCCGGCTCCTCCTTATCTGCCTATTTTGGGCTACATTGCCTCAATAAAGATCTGTTTCACTTCCTCAGCAGACATCTCCTTATATGTATTCTTTAAACGCTTTGAAGACTTTTCCGCCATAATGTCCAGATACTTGTCATCAATACCAACCTCTGAAAGTCTGGAGGGAAGTCCCATTGCTTTAAAGTATGCGGCTGTCCTTTCAATTGCCTGTTCTGCCGCCTCACGGGCCGGAAGCTTTGGAGAAACATCCCATACGTTGATCCCGTATGTCCTGAATTTTTCCACCGTCGCATCACTTAATACATGTCGCATCCAGTGCGGGGTAAGGATCGCAAGACCTGCCCCGTGGGTAATATCATAGTAAGCGGACAGCTCATGCTCCATCGGATGTACCGACCATGGTGTCGATTTTCCAAGCTTCAGGAAATCATTGATCGCCCAGCTTCCGGCCCACATAAGGTTGGCTCTCGCTTCATAATCCTTCGGATCCTTAACCGCTCTTACGCCAAATTCGATACAGGTTTTTAACAGTCCCTCTGCCATACGATCCTGCATATATCCCTCACAGGTGGAGAAATAGGATTCCAGAATATGTGACATGATATCTGCGGTTCCGGAGGCTGTATGCCATGCATTCACGGTTTCGGTGTATGTCGGATCCATAATGGAAGCCTTTGGACGCATACACTCACTCTTTGTTCCTAATTTATTGTTGGAGGTCATATCGGAAATTACGGCAGCCGTATCCATTTCAGAGCCGGTAGCCGCAAGGGTGAGGACGGTAACGATAGGAAGGGCTTTTTTTATCTTCGATCCGTCGAGAACCAGCTCCCACGCATCCCCGTCATAGCAGGCAGCCGAAGCGATCACCTTTGCACAGTCGATCGTAGAACCTCCGCCGACTGCAAGTACGACCTCGATCCCTTTTTCTTTACAGATCATTGCTCCCTTTCTGACGGTCTCTATTCTCGGATTCGGCTCTACGCCTCCTAATTCTTCCCAGCAGACGCCGCTCTCACCGAGATATTTTACCACATCATCAAAAATACCATTCTTTTTAATACTGCCTCCGCCATAGACGATCAAAGCTTTTTTCCCGTATTCCTGAGCAGCTTCTCCGACATGGCAGATCTGGCCTTTTCCAAAATAAATTTTTGTCGGGACAGAGTAAATGAAGTTTTCCATAAATGCCTCCCACCTCTACTTTTTATCTAATACATTTTTACTCTATAGAAATCATAGCTTTCATGCTTTAACGTAACACAGTCTTTCCTGTAGAGCAAAAAAATGGTGCAGCAAAACAAATTCTGCTACACCACATATTATAACAAATTTCAACCTTTGTCGCAACTATTTATTCTATTTTCCGGATTGCGTTGCATCGTCTGACTATTTGTTTCGCTATTCATTCCGGATTGCCGCCAGCGGGCTTAATTTCATCGCACGGAGCGCCGGGAATAATCCTGCCAGCATACCGATCGCCACCGCAAATACCAGTGACATACCGGCAAGCCATAAGGGGATCCTGGATATTCCGTTTCCACCCTCGATGCCCATAATTCCTGACGAAAGAAACTTGTTGATCAGAGCCGATACGCCATAGCTTAGGGCCAGTCCTGCCGTTCCGCCCATAAAGCCGATAAAACCGGCCTCCAATAAAAACATCGTGCGGATATCTCCAAGGGCACAGCCCAATACCTTTAAAACTCCGATCTCCTTTGTCCTCTCATAGATGGACATCATCATGGTATTAGCGATTCCGATGGCTGCTACAAAAAGAGAAACTGCACCGATTCCGCCTAAAACCGCCTGGATCATATTCATCTGCTCCTGGGCCTGTTCCAGCCACTGCATGCTGCTGTATGCCTGATAGCCCATGTCGGTGATCGCTGTCTGAACCTCCATAACATGATCCATATCATCGACAAAAACATAGGCATTTTCATAGACAAAGTAGGAATACGGCTTTCCTTTTTTATTTACCGGCTGCCCCGGGATCGCTTTCTTTTTATAGATCCTTCTCAGCTGGTTTTTTAAAAGCTCCACATCCGTGTATATACTGTAGCTGTATTCGTTATATACCGGATTGCCGTTGTCATCGATTTTATCTTCAACCATTCCGCAGGCAGGGAAAAGATATTTTTTAGGAGCGGCATTCTCTCCGTCGCCGACATTGTTAAAGATCGTAAAAAACGGTTTGTTAAACAGATCTACATCCGGCATCTCGGAGGTATCCCAGAAGCCTTTTCCGGTCTTTGAATTATAGAAATTCTGTCGGATCATATTTCCGATCACAAACTCCAGATTTCCTGATTTCGGATCCGGGAGGCGTCCTTCTCCTAAAGGAATCTCTTTGAGTGCATCCTGGCTGAGACCTACGATGCCCGTGGAGGTCACATAGACGCCCTGCTTCATATCCACATAGACATTCAGGCAGGGAGATACCGCCTTTACATGGGGAATTTCAGAGAATTTTTCCACCACCTTATCGGTAATGAAGGTGTCCTCCTGATTTTCCGTATTTCCCCCATAATTTCTATATACTTCGATCTTGGTAAGGCTTCCGTAAGACGCATATTGCTCCATCGTGATCTCCTTCAGGCCGATACCCAAGGACACCATGACCATAATGGATGCGGTTCCGATCACTACACCGAGGACCGTAAGACCGGTCCTCAGCTTTCTGCGTCTTAGGTTATTGATGCTCATTCTCAGAAGATCAATGAATCTCATCATCCATTCCCGCTTTCTTCTTTTTCCGTTTCACCAGTATCACGATGAGGATCACGGCTGCTGCTGAAAAGATCCCGATCGGAAGCGCATATTTCTTTACCAGCTCCAACTTGGACGGCGCCTCGGGTTCCGGTTCCGGTGCTATGTTCCCGATGTCTCCCGGATCATCATACACAGGCTCCGTAACATATAGCTGAACCTCTTTTTCCACCGGGGTAACGACACCGTTTTCATCCTCATAGGTAATCGTCAGCTTTATCATTCCGTCATCCATAGTGGCCGCGGTTCCTGTTATCATAGCGTCAACATTTCCGCTTTCACCAGGCTTGATGTTTCCGACATAGCTTTCCGTTCTCTGGATGGAATCTGCCTCAAAGATCGCTGTCACATTATACAGGATGACCTTTCCGGTGTTGTTGATGGGGAACATGATATTTGTTTCATTCCCCACCTCGATGGAATTTGGCATGACCTCGATTGTTCCTGTATTCAGTCTCGCCTCCTGCACAAGGGGAACTGCGATCTTGACGCTTTCCTTCGCATTCTTAAATTCCGGGCTGTCATACTGCTCATTGATCGTAAGGGTATAGGATCTCTGCTCCGCACTGGGGCTGGAGGTAAAATGCATCGTAAGGACCTCAGAGCTTCCCGGGGATAAGCTGTTGACCACCACAGAGTTGGAACCGTTCGCCGTTGTAAACACAGGGCTGTTGTCTACTGTCTCCGGGTCGAAGGTAAATAAAATATTGCTGGCTGATATGTTGCTCGACGCATTCTTCATTTTTACGTGTAAAGTAAAATCCTGTCCGGCAACGATTCTGGCGGGCTCAGTTTCAAAGCTGTCCACTACGATTCGGGCCTTTGTTCTCTCATTTTCGCCTGCTTCATTGGAAAGCTTATCCTCCTCGTCCTTTCCGATGATCCGAACATAAAAGATATCCTCGATCGGCGCGGCAAAGGCTCCTTTTTCTTCCTCGCGGTACCGGATCTTGAATTTGATGGGGTAATACCCGGTTTTTACTTTCTCACGGACCGCCATACTGAAGGGTACCTCTACGGTCTGATCCGGATTGACGTTGCTCATCCACCGGTCATAATTTCCATCATTGATCTCGAAGGGGAATTTTGTAATATCCTCCGAGAGCTCCATCTCCACCCGGACATCATAAGCTGTCTTATAGCCCGTGTTCCTTAAATTCATGTTGAAGTTCATGACCTGCTGGTATTCTCCCTGGGGAGTAGGCTGATCCTCTCCCAGAGCAAATGCTACCGGCTCCGTGCTGCCCTCATCCGTTTCCTTCGTTGTAGAAGTTTCCTTTGTTTCCGCCCATACCATTATCGTTTTCTGGTAACCGGATGACAGCGCTCCTTCTCCGCTTGATCTCTTTGAAACATTGACCAGAACCGGATAATACCCCGGTGTCAGATCCTTTTTCACATTTACGCGGAGATTTACTGTTTTTGATGCCCCCGCCTTCACATGTCCGATCTTATAATGCTTGTTCAGGGAGTCGGTGATCTCAAAGGGATATTTGTTTATCATAGTTTTGATGATATCCCCATCCTCCGTTTCATCGATCTGTTCATAATAATCCTTAAACTCGCTTTCCTGAGCGATCCAGATCTCGCTTTCGATCCAATCCGATGCCGACGTATTTTTAACGGCAACCGAGATCGTTGATGTCTTTCCGATCGTGATATTCGGCGTCTTCCCGATCACGATACGCACTGTTTCATTGTCGTCATCCCGGTGATAGACCGGTGGTATCTCCATGTCCTTTTCGTCGCCAAGCACAGCTGCCGGCATGGCTCCTATCATCAGCGCCGCCGCCAGAAGCCATAAAATCAGTTTTTTTCCTCTGCTTTTCATTGTATACTCTCCCCCTCCTGTTTATCGCATTTATCCGGCTTCGGTGAAAGCGCCTTCTCATCCGATCCGTCCTTGTCTGATCCGTCCTTCTCTGATCCGTCCTTCTCTGATTCGTCCTTCTCTGATTCGTCCTTGTCTGATCCCTTATTTTCTGATCCGTTCTTCTCTGATGCGGCCGCCTGCTCTACGATCTTATCTAAGGCCATCAGATCGACTTCTCTGTGATTTTCTTCTATGCTGACGATCTTTCCGTCAATGATCTTAAATATACGATCTGCGTAGGTTGCCAGATTATTGTCATGAGTAACCATAACCAGTGTCTGGTTTCTCTCCCGAACAATGGTCTGCATCAGCCTTAAAACGTCCATTGTCGTTTTGGAATCCAGGTTGCCGGTGGGCTCATCTGCGAATATGATCTGGGGATCCACTGCCAATGCTCTGGCTATTCCCACTCTCTGCTGCTGACCTCCGGACATCTGGTTTGGCATGTGATACATGAATTTTTCCAGACCCACCAGCTTTAAATACTGCTTTGCTCTCCGGGTGCGCTCTTTTCGTGCCATTCCCCGGAAGGACAACGGAAGGGCTACATTTTCTATCGCATTCATTGTGGCGATCAGATTGTAGGACTGGAATATAAAGCCTACCCGCTCTCTCCGGAAGGCGACAAGCTGTCGTTCGTTTAGCTTTTCAATATGCTTTCCGGCAATTACGATCTCTCCCTTTGAAGGATGCTCGAGCCCTGCCAGCATATTTAAAAGTGTAGATTTTCCCGATCCTGACGGCCCGGTAATTGCACAGAATTCTCCTCGAGATATAGTAAAGTCCACACCATTTAAGGCGTAGACTTTGCTGTCTCCCATGCGATATATTTTGTAAAGGTCTTTCACCTGGATAACAGGTTCTCCCGGTTTTCGATTCTCCACTTATTTTCCCTCTCGCCCTTTTATTTGGTAATCCTATTATATCGAAAGAATACTCTTGAATCTATATAATATTTTTTAACAATTCTTACGAATTTTGTCCGGGCGGACAGATTTTTGCCACACGTTTTCCAAATTCTCTCAGATATTCTTCAACCGAAACATACTGACCGTTGTTCACTCGGTAGGCCGGACTCCACATGCGGACGACGCGCACCTCGGCCTGACTTTGGTTTCCGGTATGCCTGTAGCTGGCATCCGCAAAAAACACATCATCCTCGATCACATTTTTCCATTTCATGTATATTTCCCGGTTTTTCTTCTGTTTCTTGTTTTGGAATACCTCCATCACGATCATGCGGAAGATCTCCTCCCCGCAGCATACGATCGTCTTTGGCTTTAAAAGACGGATCTGCCGTTTGATAAATTCCAGATAATACTTCCCATACTGCATGCTGATCTCATCAGCTGCTCCTTTTCCGCCCCTTTTATTTATGTAAAGCACGGCTGCCTTCTTTAAAAGCTCTGCGTTTTTTCTTCTTCCCTTTTCGGTACAGTCCTTTCCGCCCTCGAGGATCTCCTGCATCCCGGCCAGATATTCCATATATTCTGCTTCTCCGGACGGACTATGACCTTTTCGGAAATCCTTTCTGATATCGGATATTACCGGCATCGTCTGCCCCTGCTGAATATATTTTCGCATATTGGGCTCCTTCAGGATATAAAGTGTACCCGTAAAGTTTTTTTCCGAGATGATCCCATCTATATGGAAGCAGCGCGGCTCGATCTCCCCATAACAGGTCGTTCCAAAGGGATCCTCCTCCATCTGCTGCATCAACTGCCATAAAAGGAATAATTCCTCCGTTGTCTCACATTTTGCGACCTGTCCTTCCGTCACGATCTGTTCCATGCTCTTTCTCATACGTTCCTCCACCACGAACCTTTTCATCGGTAAAAAGCAGATATTTTTGATCCGCTTCTCCCTCTGTTCTGTTAATTATAACATATTTTTTTT
>Ga0129312_1001962_pt1 | contig 10937 bp, 7 predicted proteins | sample O827metagenome_FD_94434 | JGI IMG/M metagenome (GOLD analysis project Ga0129312, IMG submission 94434) | Orangutan group fecal microbial communities from Wisconsin, USA - O827 metagenome | ecosystem: Host-associated > Mammals > Digestive system > Large intestine > Fecal | place: USA: Wisconsin... | reverse complement strand
TGCGATATCCACAAATTCGATCGTTGCAGGTGTTACCTTCTTGGTATGATAAAGCTCACCGAGCTTTACGATTCTCTCATCCGGCACAGAAACGATACCGATATTCGGATCGATGGTTGCAAACGGATAGTTCGCAGACAGCGCTCCTGCTTTGGTCAGTGAATTAAATAATGTAGACTTTCCGACATTCGGAAGTCCGACGATTCCTAGCTTCATAATTCTCTTTATCTCCTTTAAAAAATATTGATTTCTAATCCTATCCTAAAGTACACTGGCTATATCTATATCTCCTAATGCACCGACATTTAGTGTACCACATCAGAGATCAAATGTACATTTCTTTCTTTGGCACAATTTGCCCTTTACATGAATGAAATCCGTTCCCCTTTTTCTATGCTATCGCATTGGCATTTATTGAATCTATAACCTTTCTGATTCCCATCCATACTGTCAAATCAGTGAATATTTCAACAACGCTTCCCTGGTCTGTAAACGGCGACTCCTGAAGCACCGAAAGATCCTTCATCATTCCATTATGAACAATATACTCTACTATCTGATTTACAAAATATATCTGTCTGCTATCAAGACTTGTGTTCGTCAGATATTCGGAAAATGCTTCCTTTGCGGCTTTCATATCAAGGCCTACAATTTCACGCACAAATTCACCAAGTGGCTTCTCACCAAATTCATGCTCATAATCCTGCCTTGTTCCGACTTCACGCCAAAGAATCTCTTCTAAAGAAGCAATATCCGTTAAGGTCAATGGTTGATTTGTCTTTAGCTTGGCAATAGCAATGTTATCCTGATGCTGTCTTATATAATATTCTGCCTTCGCTTTGTAATTCTTTAATTCATCATTTTCAAGTTCAGATTCTTTCCATTCTGTTGAAAGTAACTCATCTGTAAAATTGGTATCATATTTGATCGTTCCTCTTGGAATATACTTCATTAAATCACGCAGTTTCTCTCTGATCTCTTCAAATTCGTTAATTCCAGCAGTTTCAACATAATCCGTATTCAGAATCTTATCTATCAAATCTGACTGAGCCTGGATCTCCGGAATATTGGCTACGCTTGAAATTCCCGCTACTTTCTTATGCAAATCACTTCGGGCCCTTGAATACTTCTTTCCTGTCAGATAAGCAAGTTCAATCCCATATATAAGCGCATCAAACCGTACCGCACTTGGATCATGATCATCTCCATCCGGTAAAATAAGTGGTGCCAATTCTTCCCTCACAATCAGGGTATCCTCATATGTAAGCGTCTGATAATTAGATTCTGCGGAATACAGATCCACATACTTTAAGTGCTGGCGCACATTAAAATTATTTTTTGGCAGCTCCTGTACCTTCTCGCTCATTTGCTTTACTAATTCTTTGCGATAAGTAATCAATCTGTCTACTTGATATTCTATATCCTGGAGTTTATACGAAATTTCAAATTTCAAGTTAAAAATCGCTCCTTGAAGAGCAATCATATTTGAAGTAGCTTTTCCTTTATTCAAGCGGAAAAATTCAAAGTTTCTACAGAAATCAAAAATATAGAATTTTTTCTTATCTTCCCCATCAAGCAACTCCGGACAGAGTCTCGTCCCGCGTCCGATCATCTGCCAAAACTTAGCTTTACTCAAAACCTTTTTAAAAAATACCAAATTCACCACTTCTGGAACATCAATACCCGTATCAAGCATGTCAACAGAAATAGCAATCTGCGGCATCTTCCTTGGATCAGAAAACTCATCAATCGCACTCTGCGCATATGTGATATAATTATCAATTACTTTTGCATAATCATGAAGATGTGGATACTCTTTATTAAAAATGTCCAATATCTTCTCCGCATGATCGTGATTCTTTGCAAAAATTATAGTTTTTCCAAGTTTCTGACCATAGTCAATCTTAATGCCATCTCTCATCAGAATATCCAGAACCTGCTTAATTGTATCCTCATTAAAGACCCATTTATTAAGCGCAGACGAATCTATCGCTTCTGGCAAATTTCCATTCTCATCCTCAAACGTCTCCTCATATGCCTCCTTATCTTCTTCTGATAATTCATCATACGTAATGCCATCTTCAAGAAATTTAAGCTTCGATTCAATAGAAACATAGTCAACAAGATATTCATCCTTTACAGCCTGTGCCAAATCATATCCATAAGTAGGTACACCGTTTTCTAATTCAAATACTTCATAGGTATTCTTGTCAATTTCGTCCTTTGGAGTCGCAGTAAGCCCTACTAGTGGAGCATCAAAATACGAAAAAATATCTTTATACTTATTGTAAATTGACCTGTGAGCCTCGTCGCATATCACGAGATCAAAATGACCACATGTAAAAAGTTTTCCTTCTTTATCATTGATTGTGTCAATACAATGAATCATTGTCTGATAAGTGGAAAATACACAATGTGCATTATAATTATCCTTCTCCTCTACGAGATTTGTACACGATAAATCAGGAAGCATATTTACAAAGCTTCTCTTTGCCTGTGTCACAAGTGAATTTCTATCTGCAAGGAACAGAATATTCTTTACCCAGCCCGCCTTTAGCAGAACATCACACAATGCAATTACAGTTCTCGTCTTTCCGGAACCGGTTGCCATAACAAGCAGTGCTTTTCTGCGATTTTTTTCATCAAAACTGTTGCACACAGCTTTGATTGCAGCTTCCTGATAATATCGTCCGACAATTTTTTTATTCACTGCGATATGTTTAAGGCTTGTTCTCATCGTCAATAGATTAAACCATTTCTCCAAGTCTCTCTTTGAATAAATAACCGAGCATTTTCTTTCTGGATACTGTCCGTCAAATATTCGTGTTTCAAACCCGTTTGTAAGAAAAACAACTGGTCTTCTTTTATATTTTTGCTCCAATAAATCTGCATACAGCTTTGCCTGTTGTCTTCCTTTTGATACATCCACACATGTTCTCTTGGCTTCAATAACTGCCAATGGACGATGCATATCATCATAGAGAACATAATCTGCATATCCGACTTCTGACTTGTTAGGCATACCCGGAATTTCAACTTCATTCATCCAATCCTTGCCTTCCGTCCATCCTGCATCTATAAGCATAGAATCAATGTACAATTTTCTAGTCTTATACTCGGACAAGTCCAGTGGCTTCGGTACATAAGTTGTTTGCTGCACCTGCCTGCGTGCAGATAACTGTTCCCTGAGCATAGCATTTTCAGCGATTAACTTCTGTAAGTTAAGCTCCTGCTGTGCTGATTTTTCCTGCTCTCTTGCCAATTCTTCCTTGGCAGCATTTGAAGCTTCTTTTGCCTTCTCAAGCCTCAGAATAATCATGGTCTTGTCAAAAGAACGCTCTTCGTACTGATCCGAGTAACAATACGCAATATAGTCCAGATAAATAAACAAATTCTCGAGGCACAACATTGCTTCGTCTCGACCCAGTTTTTTATTGCTATGAGCTACGTTATTTCCGCATCTTCGGATATAATCCATACGCTTCCATAAATCCGGTCCTATAATCTGCCGATATTCTTCTGCATTCATCAAACTCTGTAAATTATCCTGGTATGGCATCTCTAGTTCTGCATCGACGGAATACATCCATTTCAAAGCAAATTCCATTGCACGACGGCAATTCATAATACTTGCCTGTGGATCGATTAGAATTATCTTCTCTGCAGATATTGCAACATCTGCAAAGGCGGAGAATTTTGATTCATTTTTTAAGTAGTCAAAATTTGTTCTCATTCCATTGTCTCCTTTGTTCTCTTTTATATCCGTGCGCTACTCCTTACACCATATCCATATATACGAAACATTACTCTAACCAAAATACTCTATAATGCATGATACATATCTTTTAGTATTATACCGCATAATTTATGTCAATCGACTCATAAACAACTTTTGATTTGTCGACTTGGTGAACAAAGGTTGCGAACTGGTTTTGTAACTCAATTGGTGGTAAAAAGGCATCTAGCGATTTAATCATATTAGTATACAATCCAGCCTGTGCAGCCGCATGAGCACAATTTAAAATATCATTCTGTATCGCATCACTTTTCAAAAGATTAATCAGAAAAATACTGTTTACTTTTTCAATATCAGGCTTGAGCAATGCAACACTTCTAGCCATACTAAATTCACCCAGTTCTTCTGGCACCAATGTACTCTTTCCAATTGTAGCTCCTACGCATACAAGTAATATATCATTTGGCTCTGGATTGCATCTTTTATATATTTTCTGATGTGCTTTCTCTGGTACATAAGAAGTTTCCGAAAGATCTATCAATCCATCTTTTGTAATATTTCGAGCCATAAAATAGAGATATCCTTTACCATCTTCAACTCTCGGAACAGTTCCATGCTCTCCATCAGTAATCTTAGTTGTCACATCATCAAATGTACATTTCCCCCAGCTAAATGAATTTGTTTTCACGTCCCCAAACATCTCGACAAATCGGACTTTGATGAGGTTGTCCAAAACCAGTAATTCCTGCTTTCTACGAGAAATAATTCCGCTTACATTTTCCAATACTCTTACAGTCTCAATCTGTTTCTCTATATTAGGGACATTTATCTCAATTTCTGAAACAATCGCCTTTGATATTTCCTTAAATGTTGCACCTCTACCAAGAGAATTCAAAAAAAATGTGTTTCCCTTTAAAAACCAATATAAATATTTATTATTAATCTTTTCTGAACAGATTAAATTCTTAAATCCCTGATTACAATACATCTCACAACCAGCAATAGCCACTTTGCCAATAGGTGCTCTGGATGATAGAATTACAGTCCCTTCTGGAAATGAAGCCAACCCTGTTTTTTCAACCGCTAACTCAGTAATTTTTCGCACACTATCAGTAATAATGTATGTTTCATCATTTAACTCGGCAGGTGTTATCCATTTGATATTACCATCCCAATATTCATCTACATTTGTCTTCGGCGTATTACCAGATACAATCTCACAAATATCACCAAGTTTATATTTTGCCATCTACATCATCCCTACAAATCCGAATTTGAAATTATGAGACTTAGCAAAATTTATCTTAATAGCATCTCATCTAAATTGTCATTTATGCGATATACTTCCTATGAGATGTTTTTACATTATTTTGATTAACAATCGCATACTGCATCGTGGTATCTATTTGTGAATGTCCTAAAATTTTTTGAACTTGCTCTATTGGCATTCCCTTATCTATAGCTCTTGTTGCCATTGTTCTTCTAAATTTATGAGGATGTATTTTTTCAATATTCAATTTGCGCCCAAGTTCGCGCACCCGAATTTCGACACCGTTGATTTTTAAACGTTCAAAGGGAGCGTCTAATGTCACAAATAGTGCTGGATTATGATCGGTACGACTCTTCAAATAATTTTGTAAATGTAATTTTGCTTTTGCATCAAAATATACTCTGCGTTCTTTATCCCCTTTTCCATAAACAATACATTCTCTTTCTTCAAAATCAATATCCGATATATTTAACCCTACCAACTCTCCAACCCTTATTCCTGTAGAATAAAGCAAATCAATAATAGCAAGATCTCTCGAGCATTTACAATTATCTCTTATTCGTTCGATCATTTCATCTGTAATAATCTCCTTTACAGGTTGCTTAGTCTTGATCTTATGTATTCGGCGCATGGGACTCTTTAATATATAATCTTCCTCCTCAAGCCATGAAAAAAAACTTGATAAATTTCTTCGGACATTATCTACGGTTACCTTGCTGCAAGAATTTATCTGCTGGTATTCTGCCAAATATCTTCGGATATCATCTGTAGTAATTTTTCTCACCTCAGACGTCAACCGACCAAACATATGCTCAACCGTCACTTTATAATATTTAATTGTTCTATCCGAACACCCTTCAATCCTTTTCGCTGCCAGAAACATATTCAAATATTCTTCATTAGATATATTTACTTTCATTGCATTATTTTCTGCAAAAGTTTTCATTATCACCTCCTGAAGTTTTTTCATCTGTGCAATTGACAAATATTCTGCCATCTCATTTAGTACAATTACTATCTTTTCTTCCATGTTGGTACATTCTCCTTATATGTACCAACATCCTACAACCATAATCATTTATTACCTTATTCCATAAAATATTTACATTGACAATAATAATTTTCTGCTTCTTTATCCATCAAAGCTGCCAACTTATCCACATCCTGACATTCCCGATATTCTTTCAATCCTTCCATATACAAGCCGCGATTATCGTCTTGAATAATAAAAGGACGTACCTCTGTACTTTTTAAACACTCCCTAAAAAGAATCATTCTACCCGTTCGCCCATTTCCATCCTGAAACGGATGTATTGATTCATATCTGGCATGAAATTCTGCCAAAGTCTTCAAACTTTTTTTCTGTTTTTCATACCATGCCAATAATTCTCTCATTTTCTGTGGAACTTCTTTGGGAAGAGCAGTTCTATACATTCCTACCATATTAGGGCGTTGCTTATAATCTCCTATTGCATATCCATTTGCCCGATCTTCAAATACTCCAGATTTCAGTTCATAATGAAAATGTTTTATAAGCCTCTCTGTCAAATCCTCATCCAGTGTATCAAGCATATAATTGAACATTAAAAAATGTCCATTCATTTCCTCTACATCTTTGGCTCTGTAATAATTATCATTCTGTGGCAATATACCATCGTCAAATAACGATGCTGTCTGTTCCGGCGTTAATGTACTTCCTTCTATCTTGTTTGAATTATAAGCTAACGCTCGTTGCGTATAGGCATATACCCCTGTTCTGTCAAAACGCTTTCTTTCTATCGTAAAACGTTCTATCAGCCAACTTTTATATTCTTCCATTTCTATCCCCCTTTCTAACCAAAGTATTCCTGCATCAAAGAATCAAATAATAATTGCGTCTCATCCAAAGCCTTCTGCACCGCAACTTTTGATTTGTCGACTTGACAGACGAAGTCAGCAAATTGGTTTTGTAGCTCTATTGATGGTAGATAAATTTTCAGATTTTCGAAGAATGGTGTCTGAATTCTCTTTTGTCCAGCAGATCCAGTCATATTTATTGTTGCCAAACCATGAACATTATCATTTTTAAGCATATACTTAATCCAATATGAATTACTAACTCCAACAATAGGTCTCAATACATGGAATTCTGTTGTGCCAAATCCGATACCATTAGTACAATTTTCAGCTATTGCAACTTTTCCATTCTCAAAGCATGGAGTTATCTTGGCTAGTAATACATCTCCATCCTTAAAATATGTATAGCCCTTATAGTAGTCCTTAACTAGGCCATCTTCTTTGATTGCGAATGAACCATCAACACCTATACATTCCATAGGGACAAATGAAACTGTCTCATCCATTAAATCTTTTACTTCTAATTTCGTCGGATTGAATTCTACACATTCCATGAAATAATCATTAGCTCTCAATTTATCTAATGGATCTCCAAACATCTCGACAAATCGGACTTTGATGAGGTCGTCTAAAGCTGCTAATTCAGCTTCTCTCTTTTCTATCACAGACTTGCATTTATCTAATACAGATATTCTGTATTTTTGTTCTGCAATACCGGGCAAATCAATATCAAATTTAGATAACCAGCCTGTGTTTAAGTTAACCTGCGATGCACCTTTGACATTTGCGTTTACTTGTTTCCAAAATGAATTGGAATACATCCAATACCTCAAATAATTCAAATCGCATCTATCAGAATTCCTATTTCTTAAATATCCCAAACTGACAAATGAACCAAATAATGGTGTCCCTTCTGGGATAATTATTGGTTTTCCTAAAGTTCCAACTCGGCAAAACAGCATATCTCCAACCTTAGGCTTTGCACCTTCTGATAGAGAATCATACTCTTCCTTCGATATATACTTACAGTCGTTAAAGCAAACCTTGCCGCCGCTTATATCCTTGACAGATAAAAAAGGTACTCCTTCAAATACATACTCTGGTGTATGAGTTACTCCCAAATATATATCTGCAAGTTCATTTAACTTTACTTTTTCCATCTACATTATCCCTACAAATCCGAATTTGTTTATCCTTTCCTTACAGATTCAATAAATTCTCCAACTCATCCATTTCCTTGCCAATTTCTAACTCTATCTTCCGGATATTTGCCATTATTTCCGATGTCGGTGGGTACTCAACTGCTACATATTCAATCTCTTTGTATTTATTAATGCTTAGATCATAATCATTATCAACAATTTCCTGTTTCGGAACCATAAATGACTTCTCTGTACGCTTTCTGTCGACTTCCTTATCCAGGTTCTTGAATCTTTCAATAATATCCGGAATATCATTATCTGCTATGGGAGATCGCTTATCGTCCAGACTAAGTCCATCTGCCGTCATGTCATAGAACCAGACATTATCTGTTCCATCATGTTCTGTCTTTGTAAAAATCAAAATTGCTGTTGAGACTCCTGCATATGGTTTAAAAACACCGGAAGGCATTGATATCACTGCTTCTAATCTTTGATTTTCTACAATTTCTTTCCTGATATCTTTATGTGCCTTTGACGAACCAAACAATACTCCATCTGGAACGATACATGCACATCTTCCTCCAATTTTTAAAATACGAAGGAACAATGCCAGGAACAGCAATTCAGTCTTCTTTGTTTTACAAACCTTAAGCAGATCAGCTGAAACAGACTCCGCATCCAGACTTCCTTTAAAAGGTGGATTGGCCAACACCAGGGAATACATGTCCTTATCCGGATTCTGATCCGATAAACTATCTCGATATTCAATAACTGGATTATCAATTCCATGCGTCATCATATTCATTGCACCAATACGAAGCATCGTACGATCCATATCGTATCCATGAAACATATCATTCATATAATGATCTTTCTTCTGCTTATCAAAGAATATTTCTTGCTTTTTCTTCTCCCTCAGATATTCTCCAGAAGCGACTAGAAATCCTGATGTTCCGCAGGCAGGGTCGCATATCACTTCATCACTCGAAGGATCCATCATTTCTACCATCATACGAATAATATGTCTCGGTGTTCTAAACTGACCATTAAGACCCGATTGCGCAATTTTAGACAGAAGATACTCATACACATCTCCTCTGACATCAGCAGTCTGGTTTTCATTCATTATGTTGTAAATCTCATCCAGCGAATCTACAACCTTTGACAACACAAGCGGTGTCGGCAATTTAAAGATTGCATCCTCCATATATTTAGAGTAAGCACTGTCTTTATCACTGTGTAATGTTTTTATAAAAGAAAATACCAATTCCTGCATAACAGAATACATTCTATCAGCAGGAAAATCACGGAATACAGACCATTTAAGCTGTGAACCGTCAATGATTCTTTCCCCCACATTTACTTTATCTGAAAAAATACTTTGATATAGAAGTCCAAGCATCGCGCTTTCCTTTGCCCGTGTATTATCTGAATCATCCAGATCATGAATAAACATCAGATACGTTATCTGCTCAATTACTTCCAGCGGATTTACCAGCCCTCCTGCTGCAAAAATATCCCATAAACCATCAATTTTATTTTTTAATTCTCCTGTAATCATTTGCAGTCTCCCATCTATTAGTTATTCCATAAATATTTGGTATATCTTCCACCACCAATTTTTGTAATCTGCCCCGTATTAACCAGTTCCGCAAGCGTTCTTTGTACAGTAACCTGACTAATGTCCGGACACTTTTCTAATATTTCCGCTTTTGTAATAGGTCCCAGCGTTGTTCTAATTAATTCTCTGACTCTTTCAGGCTTCGATAACCCTCCTGTTGTAAGTAAGCTTACTCTGGAAGAAAAATCTCTATATGCTGCAACTACAACTCCGAGCATGTATTTCACAAAGGGTTCATAATCATTTTCATTCTCATGCCACTTTTCCGAGCTTAGCTGCAGACCGCCATAATAGGCTTCTTTTGTATTTTCAATCAATTTTTCAATACTAATATACTTCCCAACGATATACCCAGCCCTGTAAAGTAACAACAGTGTAAGCAATCTGCTCATTCTTCCATTACCGTCATTAAATGGATGCACACATAAAAAATCCAGAATAAACATCGGTATTAATACCAGCGGATCAATCTGTTCTGTTGCCAAAGCTTCATCAAACGCTCTACACAATTCTTCCATTGCTTCCGACGTTTCCCATGCCGGTACAGGTTTAAATCTTACGAACTTATTTCCAAAAGCATCCTCTTCCTCAATAATATTGTCTGTCGTCTTATATTTCCCACCTATGTCAAATCCCTCAAACTTATATAAGTCTCTATGCAATTGTAAAATAATGGATGGCTTTGGCGGAATATAATCATGATTCTCATGTATCGTATTCAGAACATCTCTATAACCCGCTATTTCCCGCTCGTTGCAGGTCTTTGGTCTGGTTGTATCTTTTACCAGCGCTCTTAAACGTTCATCGGATGTATAAATTCCCTCTATCTTATTGGAAGCCTCTGTGCTTTGAATCTTTGCTATCTCAACAAGCTGCGTCAGCGTGTCTTCTTTTGCTTCAATGAATAGTGTTTGTTCCCCTTTAAACTCATGTATCTGCGATAAATAAGATACAATTTCTGGCGTAAGTAATTTTTTCCATTTTTCACGATAATCAAATTGTCTCATCTATTATTCCTATCTCATTCTCGTTTGTAGTTTTTTAATCACCATCTTATTTTATGATATAAGTGTATCATTTCATTATATCATTGTCTATTTAATTTTATCATTTTAATAAATATGATAAAATTAAAGAAGGGGTGATCAAATTAATTCACACCCCTCCCACCGTAATCTCACGCCCGTGAATATCGGTCATACACAGCCGGTTTTTCCCTCCCCGTTTCGCCCGATAGAGTGCCTGATCCGCCACGTGGAGAAAATCCCAGTTCTTGTTCCCGTTGCTCGGGATGTCATGGCAGATGCCCTGCGAGATGGTCACACCGAAAGC
>Ga0129312_1001961_pt1 | contig 10940 bp, 6 predicted proteins | sample O827metagenome_FD_94434 | JGI IMG/M metagenome (GOLD analysis project Ga0129312, IMG submission 94434) | Orangutan group fecal microbial communities from Wisconsin, USA - O827 metagenome | ecosystem: Host-associated > Mammals > Digestive system > Large intestine > Fecal | place: USA: Wisconsin... | reverse complement strand
TACCAGAACGTCTGCATCATAGAGCTGTGACTGTCCGCTTCCCCCGCAGATAAAGTCCGGCAGCTCACCACCGGTGATCATCATGCCGACAGCTTCCTCTGCCGTCTGTCCGGTCAGCCATGTCTCCTTTACTTTTACCCCCGTCTTGTCGGCAATGATCTGCTGAATCTCATTGTCATCATTGATCTCCGAACCGGGAACTGCAAAAAACGCCGTAAATTCTTTTACTCCACCGGCTTCCGTGCTGTCCGCACTGTCTGCTTTTCCCTCTGCGTCCGTCGAAGCTGCATCACTTCCACATCCGGCAAACATGGTTGCCATCATTGTTGCTGTCAGTAATACACTGATAAGTTTCCTTCTCTTCATTTTGTAACTACCTCCCTATTTGATAATACTATTTTACCTTTTTGGCACATTCAAACAATTGGAGGAAGTATAGAAAAAAGCAGGGCAAAGTATAGGTTCTTATTTCCCTGTACTTTGCCCTGTTTTTCCGTGTAATCTTTACTCTTATACCTCACGCCGGAACTTTGCAGGCGTACACCCTTTTACCAGAATAAAGCGGTTTACAAAATAATCCAGATCATGATAGCCGACTTCCTCCGCGATCTGAACTATCTTCTTGTCCGTATGCAAAAGCAGATCCGCCGCCCGCTCCATTCTGTAATTATTCAGATAATCTTTGAACGACTGGCCATTTTTCTTGCGGAACAGCTGCCCCAGATATGCACTATTGACATAATATTTCTCACTCAGACCCTTTAACGTAATATTCTCTGCATAGTTCTCCCGGATTTCCCGCTCGATCTCTCCCAATACGCCACGCGATACATTCTTGCGAAGCTGAGACAGATAATCCCCATACTCACAGGCGAATCTGGTCAGATGCGCCTTACTGCCGCGCATCACGCCTTTTTCAAAGCTGCTCTCACTGATCAGGCGCAGAATCTCTTCCTGATTTACTCCGTCATCCTGCTCGCTTGCCAGATGGATCAGCTGAAACAGCAGGTAATTAATGTTCAGGTTCATCGTCTCCCCGGTAATTTCCCTGCTTGCCATCTCCCCGTAGAACTGCTCAATCGCGCTCCTGATCTCCACATGGTTGTTCTGTTCCACCGCTTTCAGCAGGCGATCCAGACTGCTCTTGCACAACACGATCCCCCCGGATGTAATCTGGACTTCCTCCTCATAATAATAAATGGACTTCTTCGTTCGGAACCCCTGAAACGACCGGAGCATACACGCGTTTCCATAGGATCTGGCAATGTTGCTGATGTCCTGCACCCATTTTCCCACAAGCATAACAACCGGCTTGTTCATGTTCGCAGTCAGATATTCAAGAAACCGGTTCAGATATGTTTTCTCATCAATTCCCAACTCCGCAGCAAACGCATCACAGTACAGCAGCCCGATGTCATATATTTTTTCATGCGTCGAAACATCAAAGACACAATGGGATGCATGCGCTCCCAGAAATTCGATGCAGTATTGATACAGCTTCCGCTGAAAGCTTCGTTTTTCCTTATCCGAAATCTCCTCAATCCTGCCATCGTCATCCATCTGGATCTCCACATACCGCATGCCGGTATCTCCGTCCATATGAGTCTTTACGTACTCCAGGTTCACACTGTCAAACTTCCCCTGAATCAGCGCAATCAGATGTCTCGACAGATATGCCTGCTCCATTTCCCGGCTGTTCTGCTTTTTCTGCCGGTCTGCCCTCCGAAGCGCCTGCACTTTATTCAGCACTTTCAATAATTCTTCTCTGTCTACCGGTTTTAAAATGTAGTCTGTACAGTCGTAACGTATGGCACGTCTCGCATACTCAAAATCCGCATATCCGCTTAAGATCACAAAATGTGCGTCGGAAATCTTTTCCAGGCGGATTTTTTCCAAAAGCTCCAGTCCAGTGACAACCGGCATCTTTATATCTGCAATAATAAGATCTACCTGTTGTCCCCTCAGATATTCCAGAGCCTCCGCCCCGTCCGCCGCAGTCTTCACAACCTCAAACCCCTCCTGTTCCCAGTCGATCAGTATCTTTAATCCCTGCAGTATAAACGGTTCGTCATCCACCAGCAGTACCTTTAATAATGTTTCCCCCATCTTTTCCACCTCCTCTTTCTAAAGGCATCCTGATACTCACTGTCGTACCGGCACCCTGCTCCCCTTCCAGATCAAACGCCACCTGTTCCCCGAAAATCATTTTCAGCCGCAGGCAGGCATTGATGATTCCAACTCTTCCTTCCCCTTTTAACATATCAATATTGGCATTCTGCATATGTTCTTTTAATTCCAGCATTTTCCCTGCATCCATGCCGCATCCGGTATCTTCCACCTCCAGATAAAGATCTTTCTGTTTCTGATAGATTCTCACAAAAATCCATCCGGGCGCTGTCTTGGCTTCAATCCCGTGTACACATGCATTTTCCACGAATGTGACAACCGTCAATTTGGGAATTTTGATACCCAGACAGTCTTCTTCTACCTCGAGGCTGTAATTTAACCGCTCTCCAAAACGATACTTCTGAAGCCCCAGATATGCTTTTACAAACTCCATTTCTCTGCGGATTCCGACAATATCATTTCCCCACTCCACATACTGGCGCTGCATCAGTGCAAGCTTTTCCACCATATCTGCCGTCTCGTATTCCTTTTTCAACAGACTATGCATGCGGATGCTCTCCAGCGCATTGAACAGGAAATGTGGATTGATCTGACTGTGCAGTGCAAGAAGTTCCGCATTCTGTCTCTCCACCACCATCTCCTGCTCTTTGATCTTATTCTTGTATACAATCTGGATAAGCTCATTTGTCCTTGTAACCATACGGTTATAATTGCGCATCAGACTGCCAATCTCATCTTTTCCTCTCACATGCGCGATCGGAACCAGGTGTTCGCCGCCCACCGTCTCAAACGCTTTGCTGAGTTCACTGATTCTCTGTGTAAAAGACCTGTTAAATCCCTTTACCAGAACCAACGGCAGAATGGCATTCACCACAATGAGTAATACGATCAACGGCAGGTTTTTGCGGATTTCGCTCCACAACTGACGCTTGGGCTGCATCACGTAAACCTCCAGATTTATTCCATAAAATTCGAGTTCCTGACTGTATCCGATTCTGTTTTTCTGGTCAAATGTCTGGAAGTCCTTTCCTATGCTGGAATATCTGCCATTCGATAAGACAATCCTATCTCCCTGACAGATGAATACATCCATGTCATAATTCATTCTTTCCAGAGAACGGTTCACTGCACTGTAATCAATGTTGATCAGCAGCACCTTTTCCATCTCATTTTCCGTATAAAAGTCCAGCTTCTGAAAAAACAGCATACGCCGCTGCGGATCCACCGAGGGTGCCTTGCTGTCATCATATTGAAAGTATAATCCCTTATTCAACCCGTTTTCCTGAAAATAGCGGTACACTTCTGTACCGCGTATCTCCTTCATATTGCATACCTTTCCGCCATTGACGATCGTATCATTGTCCACGTACATGGTAATGACCATATTGTTCATGCCAAGTCCGCTCTCAAACAGCGTATCCTTAAAAAAATCCTGATAACTTACCACGTAATCCAGCGGATCGCCATATGTATTCGTCAGGAAACGGTTGATATATTTGTTCGTGTAAATACTTTTTCCAATCTCCGCCGCATTATTGACCGTATTGGAAACGCTGTATGCAACCGCGTTCGCTGTATTCGCCATCTCATGCTCTCTTGACTCCCGCTCCGACTTCATGACAACAGAAAATATCACACTGTCTGTCACAATCAGAGGAACCAGCACGCACAAAATATACAATATATAAAACTTATTTTTTATTTTAAAGTCGTCCATCCAGACATCAACCGCATGCAGAATTTTCTTCATAACCACTCCCGATACTTTTATATTACCATTTTTTTCCGCCGGATGCAACGAGTGTCAGCCGATGTTAATATTCTACTTCTATGGTCTTTCCCATCTTGCGCACAAGCAGTCTGCTCACTGTCTGTCCGGTGAGACTGCTGCTTCTTGCGTCCGGCTGCTGTCCTCCGACCGCAATCTCATAATCTCCCGGATGCACGAGACATTTTCCATCCTCGGAAATCAGTGCAAAATCCCGTGGACTGAGGGTGATGGATACCTCTTTCTTCTCTCCACATTCCAGTGCAACTGACTGGATTCCCTTTAACTGGTATCCCGGATCATACGCCTTCCGCTCTTTGTATCTGACATATACCTGTACCGTCTCATGCACCGGATAATTCCCCCGGTTTTCCACGTTCACACGCACAGTCACCGGTTCTGCCATGTCCGAGTCTGCCTTATCTGCACCAGCATCAGAATAATGGATCTGCGAATAGGTAAGACCGTATCCAAATGGATATAGAATATGAGCATCGGTATACCGGTAAGTGCGCCCTGCCATAGAATAATCCATAAAATCCGGCAGGAATTCTGTTCCCTCATAAAAGGTAACCGGAAGTTTTCCACAAGGGGAAAATTCTCCAAACAGTGCCTCTGCAATCGCCATTCCGCCTCTCGCTCCCGGATACCAGCACTCCAGAATTGCCGGTACACCGGCATGCTCCTGCGCCCAGGACAGATCCAGTGCGCTTCCCGCCAGAACGGTGAGCACAACCGGCTTTCCGACTGCCGCGATCGTCTCCAGAAGTTCCTGCTGCTGCCCTGGAAGCTTTAACCCCAGCTTATCGCCACTGGCATATTCATTTCCAGCATCTCCCTCTTCGCCCTCAATGGTTGCATCCAGCCCTAGGCACATCACGACCACATCCGCTCTCTCCGCAGCAATGACCGCTTCCTTAAACCGGTCTTGCGCTTCACCGAGAAATTCCACCTGATCCTTATACAGATGGCAGCCCTGTGCATATATGACACGGATTTTTCCGTCCGTATATTCCTGTATACCCTCTAACGGAGTGATATATCTGGATGATGTTCCCTCATAATTTCCAACCAGCGCTGCTCTGGAATTCGCATTCGGTCCGATCACTGCAATCGTATGAATCTTCTCCTGTTTCAGCGGAAGGAACTGGTTATCATTCTTGAGCAGCACCATACTTCTCTTTGCTGCCTCCACGGACAGGGCAATATGTTCCGGACATTCCACTACATCATATGGAATCCGTGCATACGGGGATGGATAATCTTCCATCATTCCCAACCGGATTCTCACATCCATCAGACGTTCCACCGCTTCTGTAATCGTCTTTTCCTCCACCAGTCCCTGCTCGTACGCACGGTTTAAGTACATAAATGCTTTTCCGCAATTCAAATCACATCCATGGTTGACCGCCATTGCCGCCGACTCTTCCACTGTTTTTGTCACATAATGATGCTCATGAAAGTCCAGAATCGCCCAGCAGTCGGACACGACATGTCCCCGAAAGCCGAACTGTCCTCTCAAAATATCCTGAAGAAGTGTTTTGCTTCCACACGCCGGTTCCCCGTTGACACGGTTGTAGGCTCCCATCACTGCCTCCACACCGGCATCTTTTACACACCGTTTAAATGCATACAAATAGGTATCATACAGATCATGCGCCGACACCCTGGCATCAAACTCGTGACGCATCGCTTCCGGTCCGCTGTGCACGGCATAATGTTTGGCGCATGCGGCAGCCTTCAGATGTTCTGGATCCGGTCCCTGAATTCCTCTGATATAAGCACACCCAAGCTTCGCCGTCAGATACGGATCCTCCCCGTACGTCTCATGCCCTCTTCCCCAGCGCGGATCTCTGAAAATATTGATATTTGGTGCCCAGAAAGTCAGCCCCTTATAGATACCTCTGTCTCCTCTGCCGGAGTACTCTTCAAACTTTGCCCTGCCCTCTGTGGACACCACGTCTCCGATTTTCTGTACCAGTTCCTCATCAAACGTAGCTGCCATAGCGATTGCCTGCGGGAACATCGTTGCCACCCCGGATCTCGCCACCCCGTGCAACGCCTCGTTCCACCAGTTATATGCCGGGATTTTCAACCTTTCAATCGCCGGTGACTCGTAGCGCATCTGGCTGATCTTTTCCTCCAGTGTCATCTGTTCCACCAGCTTCTTTGCATATTCCATTGTCTTCTGACTTATACCGCATTCCCCTCTCACACTGTCTTATTCTTCTCCGCTGCATGTAAAGCTCAGATAGTCCGCGTAATTGCCGCTGTCTGTTCCGTTCGACGACGCATACATTCCAGCCGTACATCCCACAAAACCACCTGCCTCTTCTGTGGTATACGCAAACAGACTCACTTCTTTGCAGACACAGACACTCTCTCCAGCACACCCGATCCAGATCTGCGCCTCCATGTTTTCTCCCAGCATCTGAATCTCCCATGGTTTCTGTCCTTCGTTCAGGAAAACTTCGCGTATCACTTCTTCCTTTGCGTGAATGCACGCTGTTACCCGAAAACAGTAACCGGCTCCCTTTTTGCCGATCTCCATTCTCAGATGATTCTCATGATTCTGGTACAGTACCATTCCTGCTGTCTCATACTCCGACCGCGGCTCAAAGAAAAAACGGACCGCTGCACGGAACTGATAGCTTTTCTGACGCAGTCCAAAATAGGTACTGCAATTTTTCTCACGGATTGTCTGCTTCCCGCAATACAATCGGAATACTCCGTCCCGCTCCGTCAACGAATATGCCGCCCCGCTCCTTTTGCCAATTCCAAGAAGCCGCGCATCCGGCTGTTTTTCCCAGAAGCACACGGTATCGCACATCCCCACTTCTTCTGGGAAGCGGTATTCCTCCGTCGGTACTTCAAGCGTCCTCTCCAAGCGTCCGCATCCGGCAGCAATGACCGGCCATCCGTCCTCCCATACAACCCTGGTCAAAAAAGTCTCGCGTCCCATGCTTCCATGATTCCTGCAGCGCCTTGTCGCAAGCATCACAATATACCAGTTTCCTTCTGCGTCCTCCACCAGATCTCCGTGACCGGCATAGACCACCGGATAATCTGCCCCGAGATTCCGGTGTGTAAAAACCGGATTTCTCGGACACCCTTCAAACCACTGGAACAGCTCCCTGCTTCTCGCTACACTGACAGCATGCTCCGGTCCGGTTCCTCCTTCTGCATGCAGCAGATAATAATATCCATCTTTCTTGTACAGATGTGGACCTTCCGGCCAGATTGCTCCCCGCACAGCTCCCTTCCAGATAGCCATGCTCTCTCCGGTCAGCTTTTTATTTTCCAGATCCAGTTCCTGCACCCAGATCTCCCAGTCACCGTTGTAGCGGACACCCTCCGGATTCGGTCTTGTTCCGCAATAATAACACCTTCCGTCATCATCAAAGAACAGGCTTGGATCAATTCCCCTTGCCTCCTCCCCCAGATAATAAGGATCTGACCAGGGTCCTTGGGGCTGCTCTGCCGTCACAATAAAATTACCACCATGGCTGACATTTGTGGTAATCATATAGTAAACCCCATTGTGGTACCTGATGGTCGGCGCATAGATTCCCCGTGAAATCTCTTCCCCCTCTACGGTAAGCTGCTCTTCGCGTTCCAGAATATTTCCAATCTGCTCCCAGTGTGCAAGATCCCTGCTGTGGAACAGTGGGACGCCAGGTGCATAGACAAAACTGGACGTCACCAGATAAAAATCTTCCCCCACCCTGCAGATCGACGGATCCGGGTAGAATCCCGGCAAAATCGGATTTTTTACTGTAACCATAACTTCCTCCTATCTACTCTACATATCCAAATCCAAGAATGGTAAATTTCTTATCCAGATCTTCTTCTGCTATCCGGATACACACCATATGCCTTGCGGTTTCCTCTTCCGCAAATACCAGCGCCGCATTGCAATGCAGCCAGTTGTTGACATGCGGATCTGCTCTGAATCGAAATACTCCATCCACCAGCACATCCGCTGCTCCGACATCCACCTCGCCGGAATCCTTATAGATCAAAAACAGGGATCTGCATGTGATCGTCAGTTCAAAAACCGCACAATCCGTCTTTGTACCATCATACATCCAGTTATAAGGAAACTCCGGCGTAACACAAAGTTCCTGATCCATCTCCACGCTCTGAAGCTCCCGATCCGTTGCGTCAAATCCGCCTTCCACAATGTCCGCACCATAAAATCCGTCCCGCCGGTCCAAAAGTTTCACTTTCTCAAACGAACTGCCGATCGCCGGCTCACCGCACAGACACTGTTCTAAGATTCCTTCCTCCGTCATCCCCATTTGAAAGCTGTCTACTCTGGCATGATCCGATGTATCGCAGACCTCCATCAGGTATTCCAGACAATCCGCCATAATGGTATGTCCCAGATTGGTCGGATGAAACATGTCATAAAAAAACTGATTCTTCGTAACGATTCTTTTTTCTCTTCCGGAGAATTGCGGAGTAACCGCATCCATAATACTCACCATCGGAAGATCGTAGTGCGCGCCAACCGGCTGTAAGCGTTCCTGAAGATTCCAGTCGTTTGCAAATACGGAAAACAATAAGACAACCGCCGGCTTCCACGGCAGCTTCAACACCTTGCGCACCAGGCTTTCATAACAGTCGCCCTTCGTCTCATCCCCCTCATCATTCACCGCAAATTCGATTACAACAAGATCCGGCTGTTCCCCGTCCCTAAGCACATCCCTGTCAAAACGGATCATTCCGAGCTCGGACGGAGTCCCACCCACTCCCGCCTTGATAAATTTTACATTATCCTTTGCCGCAAATCTCTTCTGAAATAACTGATATGCCTTATATGCATAGCATTCTGTATGAATCGGCACTGCACCTGCCCCCTGTGTAATAGAACCTCCGATAAAGGCAAGCGTCACCTCTTTTCCTGCTCTGGCTTTTTCAATCACTTTCCGGATGCGATAGGTATTTCCCAGATTCATAAGGGAACGCTGCACCATCTTATAATAGTCCTCCGAGTATAGATCCACCTTCTCCTCCGTCAGATCCTCAGGTGCTGTAAATCCGTCATTCAGATAAAAACGGACGTTTGCCTTCCCGCATATTTCCGGTCTGTCAAATTCAAACCGGATCTGACCGGGCACATCATCGTCCCCGCTCCACACATAATCCGACAGATAGATTCTCTGCTCCATTCCATCGCCGCACAAGGCTGCCTTCAGACTGGTGCCTCCTCCATACAGATCTTTTTTCCCGTACATCTGAAAAACAAACTCTACGTTTTCGGTTGGGCGCTCCGTCTCAACCGACACACCGATGCTGTGTACAAGCGTGCGGAATCCCCTTACCGTACCAAGCAATTTCAATATCTTTTCGTCGGTGATATTTCCTGAAATCTGTGCACTGTTCTGCAGGCGGCCATCACTCTCATAGATGAACTGCACTGCCTTTCCGTCTCCCTGCTTTAATCCGCAGATTTCTTTTTCACGCATAATATAAAAGTATGCTCTCGCCTTTTCCGGATCTCTCGGTGCCACTGGTCCTGCCATTCTATGCGCCTCCTGCCATTTTATTTTATATATATTTATGGTAGCACAAGATCCCTGACGGATACGTGGGAGAAAGTATAGATGTTACCACTACAAATTAGTGATATTCTGCCTTAAGTGTTGTAAAAAGAAGCCCTTGTATTCTCTTTCCAGAAAATACAAGGACTCTCCCCTGTTTTCACTGTCTGCCTGTCTTCCGATATTCCTTCGGCAGGATTCCGTACCGCTTCCGGAACAGATTGGAAAATGCCTTGCTGTTCGGGAAACCGTGGTTCAATGCGATCTCGCCAATCGCAAGATCCGTCTCTTCCAGATCCCTCACGGCATGCTCCAGGCGCACACTCGACAGGTATTCCTTGTAATTGATCTTTGCGTATTTTTGAAACATCCGGGAGAGATACGCCGGTGAATAGCCAAAAATCCCCGCCAGTTTTTCCAGCGAGACATCCTCCGTATAATGTTCCTTTAAATATCCGGTGATTCTGCCGAGCCGTTTGAGCTGTTTGTTGCTCTTAAGCAGTTCTTCTTCCACCGTAAGCTTCCGGTATCTGGTCACCAGAAGATACTCCAGCTGATAAAAACAGCTTAGCATTTTTAATTCGTAGCCGGTCTGTTTCTCACCGTATGCCACAAACATCATCTCGAGCAGGGAAAACACCTGACGGTCATCCTCTTTTCCGCTGTGGGAAAACCAGATAAACTGTTCTTCCGTATAATAATCCGCAAAAACGCCAAGCGGAATCTGCAGCACGATCGTCTCGTTTGGCAGAGGGGCATGGATCGCATGCACCTCGTTGCTGTTCACCAGCACAAAATCCCCCGCTGCAAGCACATATTTTTTCTCATTCAGGAAAAAATCAAGCTGCCCCTGTCTCACGGCAAATATCTCGATAGAACGGTGCCAGTGCTTTTCCCTGATGTATTTTCCGCCGCCGCCCTCAAAAAGAAACAGCTTAAACGGAAGTCCCCTGTCCGGAACGATCACTTCATGCTGGTAAACAATGTCATTCACTCCACTTCGATCTCCTTTAACAAAATTTCATTACCGCGCAATAAGCTGAAACCGCCGGTTTTCACCAGCCATCCTCATAAAATATACTGTATGTTTTTTATTTTGTTAAAAGTATAACATAAATTCCAATTTTTTCATTTATTTTTCACAATCAATTTATATTTTGTTTATTTTTCTTTGCAATACTGCACAATTCTCTGTCTCATCTTCTTTCGGGTTTCCACGATTCTTTCGTTTTCCCTACTCCGGCAGACTGTCCGATAAACATAAAGTTCCCCACCCCACCTGCGGATTCGGATATTCCTGCAGCAGACCAAAAGCCCTTCCTTCTCCCAGCGGGCGCGCTCCGCGGATCAGGTACGCCTTTATTTTTTCTCCGTACAGGTACGCATCGTTTCCGCGCACAATCCCCCACTCCATCAGAAGCGCCGCGCTTCCCGTCACAAACGGGGTTGCCATCGAAGTTCCGGAACGCGCCGTATAGCCTCCGCCCGGCGCGCAGGAG
>Ga0129312_1001959_pt1 | contig 10952 bp, 10 predicted proteins | sample O827metagenome_FD_94434 | JGI IMG/M metagenome (GOLD analysis project Ga0129312, IMG submission 94434) | Orangutan group fecal microbial communities from Wisconsin, USA - O827 metagenome | ecosystem: Host-associated > Mammals > Digestive system > Large intestine > Fecal | place: USA: Wisconsin... | reverse complement strand
CAATGATTCTGAAAGGGGTATCACTATGAAAAAAATCGGCGCGATTACTGTCGGCCAGTCTCCCAGAGTTGACCTGATTCCTGAGATCCAGCCCATCCTCGGAGACTCGGTTGAGATCATTCAAGCAGGAGCACTGGACGGACTTTCAAAGGAAGAGATTGCAAAGTTTGTTCCACGTCCCGGTGAAAATGTCCTTGTGTCCAGGCTTACGGACGGAACCTCAGCGACATTCGGAGAATCCTACATTCTTCCCCGCCTGCAGCTTTGCATTGACGATCTCGAACAGCAGGGTGTTTCCCTGATCCTTTTCCTCTGCACCGGAGAATTTCCGGCTGAATTTCGCTCCAATGTCCCCCTTATCTTCCCTGACCATATCTTAAAGGGACTGATCCCGGCCATCGGCGTGAAAAATCTGTCTGTCATCATTCCTACAAAGGAGCAGGAGGCACAGATGCCCGGAAAATGGAAAGACTGCTGTGATTCTCTCCACGTGACCTCTGTATCCCCATACGGTGATCCTCTCGCTGTTTTTGCAGCATCAAAGGAGATCCCCGCTGATACAGATCTGATCCTTTTAGACTGCATCGGATACACCATCGAAATGAAGGAGCGCATCCAGGCTCTGACCCAAAAACCAGTCCTTCTTTCCCGTACACTCGTAGCACGGGTGATTCGTGAATTAGTCTAAGCTAATTTAGCAGTCCTATAGAGCATTACCCATATCCCAGCAGACAACGGATGCATAGTTTTTCATCTATCGTCCGCAAAAAAATGAGAGCAGCGGCTATCTACATAGCTTCTGCTCTCATTTACAAACTTTTCATATAATGAAGATATGAAGATAACATGTTTCATGTCTCTCTTCTTTCATCGAGCATTTGTTCTATTTTATTTTAATCGCTTCACAGTGCACTTTAAAAAGCCCTGCGGGGATGATCCGCAGGGCTTCCGATCCGCATACATGCCATCTCAAAAATAGCTTCTGCTTGCGCAAACACGCGCAAACATCTAAATCACAAAGAAAAAACCCCAGAGTCCTTATAAATAAAGGATTCTGAGGCTCTCATAAGAGAGGCGACAACCAGATTTGAACCTCATGTCATCTCTCGAAACCTAGATAAAGAAAGGAGTTTACATGCCGATTGATGCTTGTGTTTGCGGGCGCAAACAGTGCGCAAACACATGTTACTTAGCAACGTATCGCTAAGCTATTGAAATATATATAATTGGCACTTTCTCAATTTAAGTCTTTAATTAAAGCGTCTTTAAAATTAATTTTCTCAAACAACAAATGACCCTCAGTATCTAAAAAAACATACTTGTGATTTTCATCCTGTAACCGGAGAGCACCGTTAGAGTAACAGTTGTGCTCGGCACCAATGACGGGATGGTAAGGGAGATCTTTTACTGAGTAGATAAGATTGCCATTCAGGTCGTACACATCCCTCTTATTTCCTATCAAGACTAGGTTATCCGCGTAGTGCTCATGTTGGTAGTCCTCTATCGGTCCAAAAACGAGATTTAGTTCTTTATCTAAGACGCAGCTGTAGTTTTTACCGTCAGCTCCTTTCATGTTGAGGTTAATTCTTCCATCGTAACAAGCGATACTTGACAAGCTCAGCATGCCAAGAGATAGTTTTTCAGCGTAGTCTTCTGAGAGTTTATGTAAATTCTCTGTCGCGAAATCAATGCTAAATATCGTTTTTTTCTCTTTGTCGTACACCACGCAAATATTGTCGATAATCGGAGAAGGACAAATATTGTCGCTTAAACTCTCTGAACTATACTTTGTGATTTCTCCATCTACACTCAAAAGGAGAAGTCCGCCTTTGCCGTCATTGAAATAGGGATCTAAGCTAGAAATTACGGCTATATTATCGTCAGAATTAAAGCTGCAGAAATTGGCATCTTTGTTTTCTACAAAAGCTTTGTTTTTAGAAATATAGAAACCCTGATTCTTGAACCAGATGACGCCTTGCCCACAGTATTTAATACATCCCTGATCAAGTCGTTCATCAGATTTTAGTTCTTTTTCAAGCTCTCCATGCGAATTATATATCTTGTAGTTATATCCAACACTCTCGAATCCGGATTCATCAGTCCTTGTAACGACATAGCCACCATCATAGCATACAACATCAGATCTATTGTATTCAGCAATGATATTGCCTTTTAGATCGATTGTGTATAGAGTTTCGTATGTATAGATATGTGCAAAGCCATCTATAAATTGTGTGTGAGACATAGCTCCCGAAAACGCAAAAACCAGGTTACCTTTTTTATCGATACAGCCCAAGTATTTTTGATTTTCTATATAGTATTCTACCCATGCAAGATCACTACAGAAGTCTTCAATTTTCTTAACATAAATAGAATCTGAATCTTCTAATTCAGTTAATGTTTCTGGCCCCTCAGGTATGCTTTTCTCCGAATCAGTCTGCGATGATTCCAAATAAGTGTTTTCCAATTCTTTTGTGTTAGTTTTCTTGTTCGAACAGGCTGTCAAAAAGATCGAAAGAAATAATGCAAATAATGTAAATAATGCAAATGTTTTCATTTTTTTTGATACGTTCTGTTTCATGGCTAGTCTCCCTTCTCATACATGTAATTTGTCCTATTCAATATTGAACATTTGTTATGTATTAATAATAATGCATTTGTTTTATTTTGTCAACACGTATTATTACATTTGTTTTTTTGATATGTGTTATTTTAATTATAAATAATGCACATTGACATGATGTCTCTACCTGCATTATTGACAGAAGCATGTGATAACAAAGATTTGTTGCAAATATTTTAAATTAGCTCGCAATGCACTGTGCATGCATCGCGAGCTTTTATTTGGCTCTACTATGTGCTGATTTCATTATCGGTCAATTTCTTCAAGTAATATCTGAAGCAATTTATCATATTCTCCGGCCGAAAAATTCGGAAAGATATTCGTTTTACCGGACAATAGAAGATCTATAGATTTTAAGGTAACATTCAAATTTTCGTTTATAACAACCAAATCATATGCTGTGATGTGGGTCATTTCCCCAGATGATGCCCTTAATCTTCGGATGCTTTCCTGAATCGATTCACCTCTGCTCAAAAGGCGTTTGTATATTACTCGCGGAGATGCCGTAACAAAAACACTAATCACATCCCACCTGTATTTTGCAGCATATTTCTCCACCTGCATTTTTCCATTAACATCTATTTCAAGAATAGGAATCTTTCCTTTTTCTAAAATTTCCATAACAGCTTTCTTGGGAGTTCCATACATAGCTCCATTTCCCTGATATTCATTTGTTTCGAGAAAAGCGTCTTCGTTCAGCATATTTTTAAATGCCTGCTGCGTAACAAAGGTGTAGTAATCTGAATCATCTCTGCTTTTTCGTGTAGTGACCGATTTAACTAATTCATACTTATCGCGATCTTTTTCAACCATCATGTGCACGATAGTGCTTTTCCCCGTGCCAGACGGTCCCGATACGATCAACACCTGTCTTTTTTTACTTTCTTTCATATTACCAAATTCCTTTCATGTAGAAATAATCAACAGTAGTGTCCTCTTTTTGGCAACGAAAAAAGAACGTTTCCGTATTATCGATATCCCCAAATTGGATATCAACATATTCTGCCGGTATAAAAATTTCTCCGTTCCATATGGTGATTACACCTTTTTTACCATCTTTACTGGTGACTATTGCGTAAAGACAGTCTCTTCCTAATATATGGATATCGATATAATCAAGAATAGAAGTAATTCGAGGTTGTGAGTCATCTTCAAATTGTTCTAGTGAGAACAGAACAACTTTGTCATTTTTTGTAGCTGCCCCATAGGTAGTAAGGTAAGGAAGTTTTTCGATGGAGTCAAAGGAATCAAAAATCACGTTCTCCTTTTTATCTATAATCGCCCAGTGTCCATCTTTCATTTTTACCCTCGCAAAAAAACCTTGGCTCTCACTAAACGGATAAGCTTCAACGTAATCATGTTTTGTGAAGCGGATTCCATTTTTATCTATATAATAGTAGAATTCCCCATCCTTTACGCATGCGCTTCCGTCTTGCATTGCAGTTGCTTCAGAGTATTGTCCATTATGCAAGATGAACACAGTTCTATCTTGCATAATGGACGCATAACCGATTAAACCATTCTGATCCACAAATCGGAACACCTTATTATTAAGGTCTTCATAATAGATGTATCGACATGGGCCAAAGGCAACGGTATCTGACTTTCTGTTATACAAATACGCTTGACCATTTTGAATTTTAGGATAAAATAGCGTATTCATGTCACAATATCCGCTATTGGATTCAAAAGCCCTGTGGGCATCTTTCTTAAAATAAATATCTGTTGGTTCAATTTTTTTAGTTTGCTTTAGATTTCCGCTTGGCGTTATATAAAGAATTAAAATTATTGCCAATAGGCCAATTTTCTGTACTTTCATTTTTTTTACAGCATTTTTTTCTTACGAAGAAGCTGGTAGTAGATTTCCGATGGAAAGTGATTCTCCATAGTTTCAGTTGTCGAAAAGCCGTGGAAATCCGATCCGCATGAATAACCGAGTTCAAGAGCATCTGCAAAAAGCTTTAATTGTGTTCGTTGTTCTTCTGAATAAGCTGCATATAAAACTTCGATTGCGTCTCCTCCCGTAGCTTTAAAGTTTTTTAAAAGCTCTTGACGTTCCATCTCTGTTAGTACATAGCTCATTGGATGGGCGAGAATCGCCAAGCCTTTTGCTCTATGAATAGCATCAATTACCTGTGTGAACGGAGCGTATTCAATCCTACATGGTTCCCAAGCAAGACGCTCTCCTCTATCTCCTATGTATTTATTCAAAGCGACATCTACCGAAGGCGTAATTCCTTTTTTGACCATAAATTCTGCCAAAAGCATCCGCCGGATTTGTCTGCCAGGAAAGTCCTTCTGAATTTCCTCGTAAGTTCCTACCTCAAGTCCAATTTTGTTAAGATTAAAAATTATTTTTTTTATCCATTCTTTGTTATTTTTATGATTGTTCTTTAAAATCTCCTCTATCTCTTCTGCGTTGTCCAAAAACAAACCAACTATGTGAATTTCAATTGATTTTCCACTGGAAAATTGGAAGATAGCGGATATTTCTGAGCCTCTTATCAGTACCATATCGGGATTTCTTTTCTGATACAAATCGAAGTTCGGCATAAGTGTATTATGATCGGTCACCGCCAGGTATTTGATGTTTGATGCTCTGGCCATGTTGATGACGGTCTGTATCTCATATTTACCGTCAGAATTTGTTGAGTGACAATGAAGATCAACAAATGAATTCATGATATAGTATTCCCCTTTCTACAATATCTAATAAGTTTATGGGAAGCTACATTTTATGTAACGGCCCCAAACATATTTAGTTATTTGAGGAAAATAATTTTATTTTCCTCAATTCTGTGAATCACCACCGCCTGACCAGGAAGTTTCAACATATCTACCCTTATTGCCATCGAATTTACAAAATGGAACAATAGGATCATTTCTAAGAAGCTCATCTTTTTCTACATACATAGTTACTCCTCCTTTTTAAATGCATTTGCATTATTTCTATATCATAAAAATAGCACATTTTATTTCACTAGTCAATCTTTTATTGTTCATTTGTATCATTTTATTCACGTTGTATGGCCACTCGATTTATGTTATAATAAAGCTATTATAGAATGTGGAGGAATAAGCAAATGCCAAATATCACAATGACAGAAGCAGATTATAAAGAATTTCTCGAATATCAAAACCACAAACAAGAATTTTTAAATTTTAAAAATAAAAAAGGATCTGCTTCAACGATTAGTTCACGTATTGATCCTGATAGCTCCCTTTACCATAATGCTATATCAGAGATATCATGTGGCTTTTCACCAGCTTCTTTTGATACTCTAAAAAATAAAATAGTTCTCTTGAGTTATCCCAAAGGATCTGAGATTTCATTGTCTACAGCCTCTTCCAGATGTTTGGGTTATTTAGTTGATGGTGCCGTAAAAACAACAATAAATAACAAATTTATAAATTTTACAACACCGCAAAATTGGCTTGGTACAGTGACACTTAGCGAGGCATTAGTCAAAAAGGATGATAAGGATAGCTGTGAACTCATAAGAAATTACAACACCAAACTTAAAATGACAGCCCAGACCGATGTCATTTTAGCAGCAATCGAGCTGGATGAAAGCGTAATACTCCAACTCAAAACAGACCCTGTTTTCAAAAATACCTTATTGTCTGATTTAATAAGTATTATCAAGGCAAACGATGCTTTGCAATATCTGCTCATGCACGGTCATAAAGTGAGTCTGATGGCTGCATATTTAGTTTGGAAAATCGAAAATGAAAACAACGAATTTACAATGTGGTCTCCTGTACCAACCGAGCTTGCAGAGTATTTGAATTTCAGTTTGTCGGATGTAAGACGAGCAATCGAACAACTAATTAAAGATAAGATCCTCATTCCTGGAGAAAATTTTAAAAGAAATACCAAGAAAAGATATTATTATTTTTCAGATAACGCAAAAGAACAATTATTAGACGAAGCAAAATTAGCTCCGCATCAAATCAAGGATCTGTCACGAATATTTTACAAGTAATAACTGATGGTATTCATGAGTTTAGTTAACTATTAACTCCCAGTTTTTTATTTTTTTGGAAAACTGGGAGTTTTCTACAGCTTAGCTTCGCGTAAAAACGGGAAGATATTATCTAAGACCGCAGCAAATCCAAACTATCTGTCAAAGATTATTGTGTCCAGCACCGGGGATCAAAGAAAAAGCTGTGGCCTTGAAGAAAATAGCTAGTAGTGAGCGTATTCGGACATTGTTGGCCTGGAAAAATTTATATAGAAGAATTTAGACGGTTGACGAATCTACTGGATTGTTTGGCTACGTAGTGGATTCTTTTGACGATTCGGAGAGCCGCACTGAATTTATAAATTAGATTTTTGATGACGAACGTATCCTTTATAAATTGCAGTCTTGTTTTGAGCCGACTGGAATTTTAAAATAGATTTAAGTATTCTAAAAACGACCGTTTTTTTCATACACTTATATCTTCCATTATTAGAGCATGTATTGTATAATATAAATGTAAGCTTTTTATCATACACATTGGAGGATACCTCATTGATATACGGATACGCAAGAATTTCCAGCAAGCACCAAAACATCGACCGCCAGATTCGCAACATTAAATCTCGCTACCCAGATGCCATAATGATCATCGAAGTTTATACCGGTCGAACACAGGACCGCCCTAAGTGGGTAAATCTGATCTCCCTGGTAAAAGAAAATGATAAGATTGTCTTCGACTCTGTTTCCAGAATGTCTCGTACTTCAGATGAAGGGTTTGCAGACTACAAAGCGCTCTATCAGCGGGGCATTACATTAGAATTTATAAATGAACCACAAATCGATACTGCTGTGTACCGTGAATCTCTTCAGATTGATATTCCAATGACCGGTACTGATGCTGATCTGATTCTTAAAGGCGTGGAGCAGTATCTGATGAAATTGGCTGAAAAGCAAATTAAAATAGCCTTTGACCAGGCACAGAAGGAAGTTGACGATCTCCGCCAGCGTACTATTGAAGGCCTGCAAACCGCCCGCCTGGCTGGTAAAAAGCTCGGTCGTCCACATGGGCGCTGTATTACAGAAAAGGAACGGAAGGCAAAAAATATCATCATCAAGCGGGACAAATTCTTTGGCGGAGATCTATGTCCGACTGACTGCATGAAGGTAATTGGCATCAGCCGTAACACCTATTATCGATATCGAAAGGATTTACAGCAGGCAACTAATGCATAGATTTTCACCTGCTGCCCACCATAAAAATGAGAGCAGTTGCTATCCACATAGCTTCTGCTCTCAAAATTTATAAAGTGTTTCCTCTAATTAAACTGAAACTTCGCTATCCCATAAATCGGGATCGTGTAAGTATTTCCATGGATTCCACCATGCGTATTTCCCTTTGCGTACAAAACATAATCTGCTTTTCTCTTCTCCAGGATCTCCTCCGCGGTCTTTCCACTGTTTTTTCCAGTCTTAACCTCAACAGCATATGTGTGTTGGCCTGCATGAACTGACTTTACGAAGAAATCAATCTCATATTTCCCCCATGTAGAAAATGCCGGGGTTTCCAATGCAATCTCCCTTGGAAATGAAATTCTCCGTTTCAGATCAAGATACACGAAGTTTTCATTGACTACTCCCTGTATATCACCTGCACTACATCCTGTCTGTGTCAGGAAATACGTTGTAAGTCCCAGATCCATGAAGAACGCTCTTGATTTTGCCTTGTAAGACAGAATATCACATCCAGTCAGTTTTCCGGCAAATCCGATAATCCCTGCACTGTGGAGCCAGTCAATTGCCCGGTTTACCGCAGCTTTAGAAAGATTGCTTGAGTATTCCCGTACAACAAGACTTTGAAGTTCTTCACTGAAACTATCTTCCTCGAAGCCCTTTTTTTCCTTCACAAGAAGCCTTGCAACGCTCGTAAAAAGATTCTCATAACTGTCATACTCCAGAATATCCTTAAAGTATCTCCGGCTCTCATTTGCAAACAGGCGGACGATCTTCTCAAGAGTCAATTGGCACTGTGAAATACTGCCTGTCTCCATGTAAGCCAGTACAACAGCCGGATATCCACCAATCATGCAGTATATATGGTAGAGTTCTTCCAGTTCCTGGTAAGTCTTTTCATCGCTACTTCCATATAAATCCAGCTGCTGGTATAGCTTTTCCTTTCCTAATGCCGTTAAAAATTCTTCAAAACTGAGCGTCTGAATATCAATTGCGTCCAGATCCCCTGCCGAATATTTAAAATCGTCATTCAGGATTCTTCCAAGGTAGCTTCCTGTGATGATAAAATCGCACGCCAGATTTCTTGTGAACTCCCGAATTCGGTTATAAATATCTGCTGATTCCTGAACCTCATCAATTATCACAACCGTGTCTGAGTCATCAACAAACATAGGGTCATATCGTTTAATTAACTCATATACAGGATTCTCATACCGTTCTCCCCGTTTCATATCCTGCATGAGATCCTTATAATGGCTCACCAATAATTCCCCAGAGAGTTCCAGAAGATTTACATAAATTTTTCTTTTATATTCCCGGTCCGCAAACTTATTGACCAGATAAGTCTTTCCAACCTGTCTTGCACCTGACACTTCAAGCGTGGAATGGTTCGGTTCATTCTTCCATGCAAGCAATTTACTATATGCTTTTCTTTCTAATTCAATCTGCATTTTGTCCTCCCGTCCACTCATTCATCAATTTTATGCTGTCTCATATGGAAAACGGCATCCTATCGTATAAATTGGTATTGTCGCAAAACGTGATCCCTGACCACCATGAGAAACCGCACACCGAAATCCTTTATCGACCAAACCTTTATCTTTATAATATTCTAATGATCTTGCTCGATTATTTCCAGTCTTCACTTCAAGTCCATAGCGGACATCATCTTTATCGACAACCACAAAGTCTAACTCATAATCTCCGTATATAGAAAAGCACGGTTTATCACCACGAACACATTTTTTCCCTGGAGTAGCCTGATATAAACGGCTCAACTCCGCATATGCAAATGTTTCCGTCAGCATTCCTTCAATCGCGTCTTTCGGAATTGTGACCATACTGGAGATGTAATTCGCGATTCCCGGATCAGCAAAGTATGCCCTTCGATTGCTGACAACATCTGTCACATCCCCATTATTATAAAGATCGCAGTAGCCGATAATTCCGGAATATAACAACCACGAAACCGCTGTGCGCACCTCATTCCTGCTCACCGGTTCCTTTACCGTGTCTTTTACAAAGTTCGTGGCAAACTCCAGAAACGTCTTTCCAGTTCCCTTCTTCTCTTCCGCAGTCTGCACCAAAACTGCTTTATACGCCTCTTGGAAGATACTAAGCGCCGTGCTGTTGGTAAAGAATCGACTTGACTCTGCTGTAAAGGTACGAATCAAATCTTCAAGTACCACCATGCAGTCATCAACCTGTCTGGATTCTATGAATGTTGTAACAACCTGCGGATATCCGCCAATCCTTCGATATACCTAGTAGGCCTCTTCAAGTTTTTGATAGTCCTCATCCTCAGATTCTGAATTCAAACTGATTGTCTCCAGTATATTCTCTATCCCCAGTGCTCTGCAAAATTCTTTGAATGACAGTGGATACATCCGAAGGTACGCAATCCCTGCCGGAAGGAAAAAGTCTCTGGAATTTACGGTTCTTGCAAGATAACTGCCGCTGACAATGATGTCACATCCAAGCTGTTCCCGCAGATCACGGATCGCATTATAGACATTCGCACGTTCCTGAATTTCATCAATCACCAGCACCGTACTCTCATCATCCACATATTCACCGATTCCTGCGTTTCTGCAATACTCCTGCATGAAATTTTTTGTAAGCATAAGATCTTCAAATCCATACTCATCGCGCACGAGATTCACATAGACGACCTGTTTATAGTGACTATATGCAAACTTTTTGACCTCATGCGTCTTTCCAATATGCCACGGTCCTTCTATTTGTAATACAGTATGATGCCGTTTATTCTTCCAGTTCAGAAGTTCATTCTGTACATCCCGCTCTAACTCGATTTTGCTCTGTACAAATCCGGTCATCTCTAATTCCTTTCCTGATCTGCAACCATCGTTGTTATCATTATAGCAAACTCCATTTAAAATTCCTATCATCACCCGTAAAAAATATTCGTTTATGCAGCTCTCCCCTTATCTTCTGAATCCAGCAGAATCTCTTCTATCGTTGTCGCAATATGACACCTCTGCAACGCCTCCTCATATGTAACTCCATGATTCTCAATTTTTAAGATTCCTTCACACATCCGACGATGTACCGGATTTTTTGAACACCGCAACCTCTGAATTCGGTTCGGCTCTTTCTCCAGATGACAACCAAAT
>Ga0129312_1001955_pt1 | contig 10971 bp, 8 predicted proteins | sample O827metagenome_FD_94434 | JGI IMG/M metagenome (GOLD analysis project Ga0129312, IMG submission 94434) | Orangutan group fecal microbial communities from Wisconsin, USA - O827 metagenome | ecosystem: Host-associated > Mammals > Digestive system > Large intestine > Fecal | place: USA: Wisconsin... | reverse complement strand
CTTACTACATCAAAGAACTCGCATACTTTATCCCGCCAAATCCGAATAAAAAACCGGAAGATTCCTTCTTCCCGGGATTACCGGGTCCACGTAACGCAATGACAGAAGATTGCTGCGTAGATGACAGAGGATATATCTATGTAACCTGCTTCGATGATGGTTTCTATGTATTAAAGAGAACCGGAGCAGCTGACAACTAAGAAATACTGCCTGCTCAGCATTCCTTGGTGACGAAAAGAGAATAGACGCTAAAACAACCCATTGTCAGGAAAAAATCCTGACGATGGGTTGTTTTTTTTAGTCCTTTTGTGTATGATGGAAAACGAGAGAAAAAGTGATACGACAAGGAGAAAACAAAATGAAAAAAGAACCATTTGTTACCAAAGAGCAGATTGAGGAGATTGTGAAATCTTATCCGACTCCTTTCCATTTATATGATGAAAAAGGAATCCGCGAAAATGCAAAAGCGGTGAAAGAAGCATTTGCATGGAATCCGGGATTCCGCGAGTATTTTGCAGTAAAAGCTACGCCAAACCCGTTCTTATTAAATATCTTAAGAGAGTATGGATGCGGAGCTGACTGTTCTTCTATGACAGAGCTGATGCTGTCTCATGAGATTGGAATGTCCGGCGAGGAGATTATGTTTTCCTCTAACGATACACCGGTAGAAGAGTTTGTGTACGCAAATGAGATTGGTGCAACCATCAACCTGGATGATTTTACACACATTGATTTCCTGGAGAAAGCAATCGGCAAATTCCCGAAAACAATGAGTCTTCGTTACAATCCGGGCGGAGTGTATACACTGAGCAACGGTATCATGGATAATCCTGGCGATGCAAAATACGGCTTTACCAAAGAGCAGCTGTTTGAAGGATACAAACTTCTGAAAGAAAAAGGTGTAGAACGTTTCGGTATCCATGCATTCTTAGTAAGTAATACCGTTACAAACGATTATTATCCGACACTGGCTCGTACTTTATTTGAGTTATGTGTGGAGATCAAAGAAAAACTTGGTATCAAGATCAGCTTTATCAACTTGTCCGGCGGTGTTGGAATTGCTTACAAACCGGATCAGGTTCCGAATGATATCCGCGTGATTGGTGCGGGCGTTCAGAAAGTATATGAGGAAGTACTTGTTCCGGCTGATATGGGGGATGTTGCCATCTATACTGAGATGGGAAGATTTATGATGGGACCGTATGGCTGCCTCGTTACAAAAGCAATTCATGAGAAACACACTTACAAAGAGTATATCGGCGTGGATGCGTGCGCAGCGAACCTGATGCGTCCGGCTATCTATGGCGCATATCATCACATTACGGTTGCCGGCAAAGAGGATGCACCTTGTGATCATAAATATGATGTGGTTGGTTCCCTTTGCGAGAACTGTGATAAATTTGCCGTAGACCGCATGCTTCCGAAGATTGACATGGGTGATTATTTGGTGATCCATGATACAGGTGCACACGGATTTTCCATGGGATACAACTATAATGGACGTCTCCGTTCTGCAGAAGTACTGCTGAAAGAGGATGGAAGCGCTCAGCTGATCCGTCGTGCAGAGACACCGAAGGATTACTTTGCAACCTTTGACTGTTTTGATATTATCAAAGGTCTGGTGTAAAATAGAGTAAAAAATAAAGTTTTTTCTTGCATTTTGTATACTTGTATGGTATAGTCAATGTGTTCGGTAAAAACCGGACACTTGCCGCTGTGGCGGAATTGGCAGACGCACTTGACTCAAAATCAAGCGGGTAACTCCGTGCCGGTTCGAGTCCGGCCAGCGGCATTTTGATTAGAAAACAGGAAGGTGAATGCTTTCCTGTTTTTTAAAAATACAGAAAAATATTAACAGAGAATATAAAATATCCGATATTTGAAAAAATGTAATGGAATTTTCGATAAGGAAATTTATATTATTGAGGAACTAAGAACTTAAAGAAAGGCATCGAACGCAAGGGGGCGAAAGCATGATTGACAGAACTAACAGATATTATTTGACAACAGCGGAAATGCTCGTGATGCGTGCTATCTGGCTCGCAGATCACGATATGGTTTTAAGTGAAGTAGTAAAAGCCTGCAATGCAGCGTATGGAAAAAACTGGAAACCTCAGACAGTAAGTACTTACTTGAGCCATCTGGTTCAGAAAGAGTTTTTACGTATGGATCGTAATGGTAAGATTTACAGCTACCATCCAATCGTAGAGGCATCAGAGTACATGAAGTATGACGTGCAGAATTTCGTAGAATTCTGGGGCATGACACCGGCTGAAATGATGAAGAATTATCTGGAAATTCGCGGATCTTCCAAGGAAGAGCGTGATGAAGTGCGTGCACTGATCACAAAGATGGAAGACGAGGGCAAATAACATCAGATATTATTGAGATGGAAACAAAAAACGTGCATAAAAAGTCAGGAAAACAGCATTTCTTGACTTTTTTTCTTTTTACTATTAAAATGTAGTAGAAATTTTGATTAACATAGAAAGGTTACTTTAAAAGAAAGGCAGACTAATAAGAATGAAAAAATTTATTGTGGGGTTATTAATGACAGTGATGATCTGTTCTCTGGCAGCCTGTGGAGGAAAGAACCAGATGGGGGCCAATACAGATACATCTGCTGCAGATGAGGCATCCGCTCTGCAGGAGGCAGGAAGCACTTCAGCAGATGCAGAGAAAGAAGAAGCAGCTTATGTGCCAGGACAGTGGGATGGCGAAGTATACACAAATACATCTCTTGGAATGAGCCTGACATTACCGGAAGGATGGCAGATCGGTACGCAGGAAGAAATTGATGCGGTAGAAAATGCGGGCCAGCAGGTGACTGGCAACACGGATTCTTCCAGTGATGTAAGTAACTATGAACTTTATATTTACAATCCGAATACCGGATCAGCAATCGCAATGATGACAGAAAATCTGGCTGTATTTGGAGATGTGACAGCGCAGCAGTATGCTGAGACACTTTCGGAGCAGCTGTTGAGCTATCAGGATCAGGGCATCACATACAGCCTGAATCCAATCAGCACAAAGACAATTGGAAAAACAGAGTTCGTATCTTTTGATGGAACTGCTGATTATCAGTCCAATAACATTTATCAGTGTTATGCGATTGCAGAAAACGGAGGATGCATGATCACTATGATCATCACAGGACCTTCCGATACGGGACAGACTGAATGTGAAAATGTCATTGCTTCTATTCAGACCACAGAGTAAATAGAAAAAGATGGAACAATTATTTGAAAAGTTTATTCAAATGACTGTTTCATCTTTTTTGCATTATGTAAATGTTACTATCAGATAACCTGAAATAATAGTTTTACTCTTTTTATTTCTCATATACGGTGTAATGATATTTCCGCAACAGTTCAACAGCATGAGCATAAGCATCTGCCTCATAAAATTCCACCTGTAAAACACCCTGTTGGAATTCACGGTTGTGAATAATACCGATATTTTTGATGCTGATGTTGTTGGAAGCCAGGATCGTAGCGATGGTAGCGATTCCTCCGGCCTCATCGATCAGGTCGCAGAACAGCTGGTAAACCGGACGGATCGGACCGCGGTGGGAGATGTTGAAGGAATCACGATATTCCTTGGCAGAACTGAAAAATTCTTTGATCTCATCCGGATGGCTTTCTGCAATGGTATTTCGTGTCTGCTGCAATGCACTGACGTAAGTATCGATCAGTTCTAAAATCTGGCTTCGGTTTGCTATACAGATATTTTCCCACATGGTAGGATCTGAAGATGCGACACGGGTGATATCTTTGAAACCGCCGGCAGCGATCGTGCGCAGTGTTTCGTCAGAGTCATCCAGATTTTTCACCAAATTGACCAGTGTGGATGCAATGACTGTCGGTAGATGACTGATGGAACCTACGGAAAAATCATGTTTTTTATAATCCAGGATCAGTGGAACTGCACCGATGGATGACACAAACTGCTCAAATTCCTCTATTTTTTTTTGCGAAACTGTCTGGGTTGGGGTTAGAATATAGTACGCATTTTCAAGCATGTAAGCAGTGGAATATTCGTAGCCTACGTGTTCCGTTCCGCACATAGGATGACCACCGATAAAATGTCGTTCCAGATCCGGGTATTTCTGAATCTGCTCATGGATGCCGGTTTTGACACTTCCCACATCCGTCAATAGCATATCATCATGCAGGATGCCGGATAATTCCCGGACATAGTCTGCATTGTTGAGAACAGGGGCACACAGATAGATATAATTACAATCGGAAAATCCTTTGCCAACCTGATCCAGTGCTTCTGAGATAATGCCTTCGGATAATGCGGCATCAAGAGTGGCACGACAGGTATCATAAGCGACGATCTGAATATCCGGATAGATGCGATGCACCGTCTTTGCTACAGAACCGCCGATATGTCCAAGGCCGATAAAGCCGATTTTTTCTGGAATCATAATGTACCTCCTTCATAACGTTATTTTATATTTCTATGATTCGTATGTCACTGGAGAAGAACCTTTGAAAGATGATTGGAACTCTTTTCGGTGACATCTTTTGCCATGATAACGCATTTGCATGAAAAAGTCAACACTTTAAAGTGTAAAAGCAAAAATGTAAGATGGAAGAATACTGGCTGAAATTGTTTACGGAAGTGTGTCATGAAGAAGGGGGCTGAGAACTGCTCTCGTTCAGAGAATTCCTTTGTATAGGAAGTAATTGTGAGATAATATCGATAAAACTTGTGCATTTTTTATAAAAAGGTTGCAAAAAAGAGAAAAGTTTAGTAAAATATAACCATGATTTTTATGTATTGGAGGAAATGACATGAACGTTTATACTACTGACAAGATCCGCAACGTGGTTTTACTGGGACATGGGGGTTCCGGAAAGACAACAATGGTTGAAGCAATGGCTTATCTGTCCGGAATTACCAATCGTATGGGTAATGTTACAGATGGCAATACCATCAGTGATTACGATAAAGAAGAAATCAAACGTGGTTTTTCCATCAGCACTTCTGTAGTCCCAATCGAGTGGAGAGAGACAAAGATCAACCTGCTGGATACACCTGGATTTTTCGATTTTGTCGGTGAAGTAGAAGAAGCTGCTGCTGCAGCTGATGCGGCAATTATTGTGGTAAATGGTAAAGCCGGCGTAGAAGTCGGTACACAGAAAGCATGGGAGATTTGCGAGAAATATAATCTTCCACGTATGATCTGGGTTACAAATATGGACGATGATAACGCAAGTTTCCGTCAGGTAGTCGTAGACTTGCAGGAATTATACGGAAAGAAGATAGCTCCGTTACATTTACCAATCCGTGAAAACGGACAGTTTGTTGGCTATGTCAATGTCATTCAGATGAAAGCAAAACGCTGGAAAGAGGACGGAACTGTTGATAAGACAGATGTTCCGGATTATTCTTTTGAAAACCTTGAGATCTGTCGTGAAGCATTATTAGAGTCCGTTGCAGAGACAAGCGAAGAATATATGGATCGTTATTTCTCTGGTGACACATTCTCCGAGAATGAGATTCGTCAGGTTTTACATACCAACGTATGCGATGGTAGTATGGTTCCGATTTCCATGGCTTCCGGTACAATGGCAAAAGGTATCTACACCTTACTGGATGATATTGTAAAATATTTGCCAAGTCCGGAGAAAAAACAGTGCAAAGCTATCAATATGAAAACAAACGAAGTATACGATGCAGATTTTAACTTTGCAAAAGCAAAGAGTGCATATATTTTCAAAACCATTGTGGATCCGTTTATCGGAAAATACTCTCTGATCAAAGTGACATCTGGTGTTATCAAGACAGATGATGTGATGTATAACGAAGAGCACGGTATGGATGACAAAATCGGTAAATTATATGTACTGCGCGGAAACAAACCGGAAGAAGTACCGGAGCTGCATGCCGGCGACATCGGAGCGCTTGCAAAATTAAATAAAGTTGTGACAACCGATACTCTGTCCACGAAGGCAACACCGCTTACCTTTATCAAGACAGCAGTATCCAAACCATATACATATATGAGCTACAAACCGGTAAACAAAGCCGATGTGGATAAAGTTTCTCAGGCATTACAGAAAATGATGCAGGAAGACCTGACACTGAAAGTTGTCAACGACAGTGAGAATCATCAGTCTCTACTGTATGCTATCGGTGATCAGCAGCTGGATGTAGTGGTAAGCAAATTAAAAGAGAAATACAAAGTAGAGATTGCATTAGAACAGCCGAAGGTTGCATTCCGTGAGACTATCCGCAAGAAAGCAGATGTCGAGTACAAATACAAAAAACAGTCCGGCGGACATGGACAGTATGGTCACGTTAAGATGACATTTGAACCATCCGGCAATCTGGAAGAAGCATATGAATTTGATCAGATCGTAGTTGGTGGTGCTGTTCCGAAAAACTACTTCCCGGCTGTAGAAAAAGGTATTCAGGAATCCGTAGAGCGCGGACCATTGGCTGGTTATCCGGTAGTGGGGGTAAAAGCCGTATTATACGATGGATCTTACCATCCGGTAGATTCCTCTGAGATGGCGTTCAAGACCGCAGCAATCCAGGCATTCAAAAAAGGATTTATGGATGCTTCACCGATTCTTTTAGAGCCAATCGCTTCAGTAAAAGTATTGGTACCGGACAAATATACCGGTGATATTATGGGAGATTTAAATAAACGCCGTGGCCGTGTACTTGGAATGAACCCGGTAGATGGTGGCAAACAGGAAATCATCGCGGATGTGCCGATGTCCTCACTGTTTGGTTACAATACCGATCTTCGTTCCATGACCGGCGGCAGCGGAACTTATGAGTATGAGTTCGCACGTTATGAGCAGGCTCCGTCTGATGTGCAGGAGAAAGAGGTGGCTGCGAGAGTAGAAGCGTAAAATTTAATGTATGAGAAAAAAGGAAACATTTGCTTTGTCAGCTGACAATCGCTTGCCAAGGAAAATGTTTCTTTTTTTTCATTTCAGTAATGTAAATTTTACGGGCTGCAGCTACAATCGCTTGCTGAGGAAAACTCTTCCGATTTCTCTATTTCAGTAGTGAAAAAGGTATTCGAAACCTTGACAAATGCAGTGGTTGTGTTAAAATTTCTACAGACTATGTCCATGAAAGAGGACAATCTGTTAGGAGGAATGAAAATGGCTGTACCGTACAATCACAGAGAGATTGAACAGAAATGGCGCAAAATCTGGGAAGAGCACCCGGTTAATGTAAATGATGGTAAGAAACCGAAATACTACTGTCTGGATATGTTTCCATACCCGTCAGGCAATGGTCTGCATGTAGGACACTGGAGAGGATACGTTATCTCCGATGTATGGAGCAGATATAAAATGCTGAACGGATATTATCTGATTCATCCGATGGGCTGGGATGCATTCGGACTTCCGGCTGAGAACTACGCAATCAAGATGGGCGTACATCCGGAGAAATCCACAGCAGAGAATATTGCAAATATCAAACGTCAGATCAAAGAGATTGCTGCTGTTTATGACTGGGATATGGAAGTAAACACAACCGACCCGAACTTCTATAAATGGACGCAGTGGATTTTTGTAAAAATGTTCAAAGCAGGTCTTGCTTATCAGAAAGAGATGCCGATCAACTGGTGTCCGTCCTGTAAGACAGGTCTTGCAAACGAGGAAGTTGTAAATGGTAAATGTGAGCGTTGTGGCGCTGATGTTACCAAGAAAAACCTGAATCAGTGGATGTTAAAGATCACAGCATACGCTGATCGTCTGTTAGATGATCTTGACAAACTTGACTGGCCGGAGAAAGTTAAAAAGATGCAGACGGACTGGATCGGAAAGAGCCACGGTGCAGAAGTTAACTTTAAGGTTGAGAATACAGACAAAGAGATTACTGTATACACCACAAGACCAGATACGTTACATGGTGCTACTTTCCTTGTTCTGGCTCCGGAGCATGCAATGGCGAAAGAACTTGCAAACGATGAGACAAGAGCAGCAGTAGAAGATTATATTTACCAGTCTTCTCTGAAATCTTCTGTAGACCGTCTGCAGGACAAAGAGAAAACAGGTGTATTTACCGGAAGTTATGCGATCAATCCGATCAACGGTGCAAAAGTACCGATCTGGCTGTCTGATTATGTATTAGCTGACTACGGTACAGGTGCGATCATGTGTGTACCGGCTCATGATGACCGTGACTTCGAGTTTGCAACCAAATTCAATATCCCGATTATTCAGGTTATCGCAAAAGATGGCAAAGAGATCGAGAATATGACAGAGGCCTATACCGAAGCAAAAGGAACTATGATCAACTCCGGTGAGTGGAACGGAATGGAATCTTCTGTACTGAAGAAAGAAGCTCCGCACATCATCGAGGAGAGAGGTATTGGTAAAGCTACCACAAACTACAAACTGAGAGACTGGGTATTCTCCCGTCAGCGTTACTGGGGTGAGCCGATTCCAATCGTTCATTGCCCGGATTGTGGACCTGTTCCGGTTCCGGAAGAAGAACTTCCGCTGTTGTTACCGGAGGTTGAGTCTTATCAGCCGACAGGTACCGGTGAATCTCCGCTGGCAGACATCACAGACTGGGTAAACACAACCTGTCCGTGCTGTGGAAAACCTGCAAAACGTGAGACAAATACTATGCCGCAGTGGGCAGGATCTTCCTGGTATTTCCTTCGTTATGTAGATAACAAAAACGATAAAGAACTGGTTTCCAGAGAAAAAGCAGACAAATATCTTCCGGTTGATATGTACATCGGTGGTGTTGAGCATGCAGTACTGCATCTGCTTTACTCGAGATTCTATACAAAATTCCTGTGTGACATCGGTGTGATCGACTTTGACGAGCCGTTCCACAAACTGTTCAATCAGGGTATGATTACCGGTAAAAACGGTATCAAGATGAGTAAATCCAAAGGAAACGTTATCTCACCGGATGATCTGGTTCGTGATTACGGCTGTGATTCTCTGCGACTTTACGAGCTGTTCGTAGGACCGCCAGAACTGGATTCTGAGTGGGATGATAGAGGAATTGATGGTGTATACCGTTTCATCACACGTTTCTGGAAACTGATTCTGGATAACAAGGATGCTGATGTCAAAGAGACAAAAGAGCTGGTAAAAGTTCGTAACAAACTGGTTTACGATATCACCACACGTCTGGAGAGCTTCAGCCTGAATACCGTTATTTCCGGATTCATGGAGTACAATAACAAACTTATCGATATGGCAAAAAAAGGCGGCGTAGATAAAAAGACATTAGAAACATTTGTTGTTCTGATGGCACCGTTTGCGCCACATATCAGCGAGGAACTGTGGAGCCAGCTTGGTCACGAGGATTCTGTATTCCATGAGACATGGCCGACTTACGATGAGAATGCCATGAAAGATGACGAGAAAGAACTTGCTGTTCAGATCAACGGAAAGACAAAATGCGTTGTTACACTTCCGGCTGATGTCAGCAAAGAAGATGCCATCGCAGCAGGTAAGGCAGCACTTGGTGATAAACTGACAGGAAACGTGATTAAAGAGATTTATGTTCCGGGCAGAATCATTAACATTGTAGCAAAATAAAAAATATATGTGTAAATAGAAAAGATATTGAAATCGTGAATGTATCAAAAGGTATCTCTCAGGTTTCGGTATCTTTTCTTTTTATAAACAGTATCTGTCAGGCAGTGCGGGCTTTTTCTTGCGGTTTCAAAAGACATATGATAGGATGAATTTACAAAATATAAGAATTATGCAGCATAATCAACGGTGATTCTTGAATATAAATCTGCTGCATAGAAATCTGTAGTGAGAAGGAGCAGGGATTACTATGAGGGGGAAAAAGATTTTAAAAAAAGTTGGAATTGTGTTATTGTGCATTGTATTGTTTGTGGCAGCAGTGCTCATTTTTTATACGGTGAGAGAATACCGTCCGAAATCCATTGAATTTCTGGAAACAGGAAATGGCACAAAGACGTTGTCAGAGGGAGATTCTTTTTCCGTGCTGACATACAATACCGGTTATGCGGCATTGAGCAAGGATGAAGATTTCTTTATGGATGGTGGAAGTAAAGTGCAGCCGGACAGCAAAGATGTGGTGGAAACCAACCTTGCCGGGATTTCTGATATTTTGAAAAGTCAGAATGCAGATTTTTACTTCTTGCAGGAAGTGGATATTGACGCAAAACGTTCCTTCCATATCAATGAACGTGAGTATTACGGGAATGCGCTTGGTATGAGCAGTATTTATGCCTGCAATTTCAAATGTGATTTTGTTCCATATCCGATTCCGCCGATTGGAAAAGTAGAGGCAGGTCTGCTTACGATGACAGATTATCAGGTGGAGAGCGCAAAAAGAATCAAACTGGCAGAATCATTTTCCTGGCCAATCAAAACATGTAATCTGAAACGCTGCATGCTGGAAACAAGGATTCCGATTGAGGGAACCGACAAAGAACTGGTGCTGATCAATTTCCATCTGGAAGCGTATGACAGTGGAGAAGGAAAGAAAATTCAGAGCCAGATGCTGGCAGATAAGTTACAGGAAGAATATGAAGCAGGTAATTATGTCATTGCCGGTGGAGATTTTAACCAGACATTTGAGGGTGTGGATACTTATGAGATTCATGATACCGACAACTGGGTACCTGGAACGGTGAACAAAGAAGATCTGCCGGATGGATTTGATTTTGCAGTAGCAGATAATGCGCCAACCTGTCGTTTGTTAAATGGACCATACAGTGGAAATTATGAGGATTCTCAGGTATATGTCATTGATGGGTATATTGTGTCTGATAATCTGCAGGTGGATCAGGTGGAGGTCATCGATACTGATTTTGAGTATACGGATCATCAGCCGGTATCGTTACGGGTGACCCTTCAATAAATTCTTTAGGTTAGAATCGATGATGGTGTAAACGAAAAAGCAGCTTTGACGTTTCAGTGAACTGCCCTTTCGTTTACATCATTTTTGATTTGACCTAATTGAACAAAGTGAGCGTCCGGG
>Ga0129312_1001953_pt1 | contig 10976 bp, 9 predicted proteins | sample O827metagenome_FD_94434 | JGI IMG/M metagenome (GOLD analysis project Ga0129312, IMG submission 94434) | Orangutan group fecal microbial communities from Wisconsin, USA - O827 metagenome | ecosystem: Host-associated > Mammals > Digestive system > Large intestine > Fecal | place: USA: Wisconsin... | reverse complement strand
TTGCTTCAGAGCTATGTGCCCTGCGATCTCGCCGTAGCTTATCGTTTTCCCATATGGAATCTCCAGAAGTATATCCCAGACAGATTTCTGAAATGCCGTTCCCTCCGGATGTAATGGCGGCAGAAAATCAGGTTTCTGCTCACCGAAGTACAGATCCAGCCAACGCTTCCCCGCCGATAGAATCTCCGTCTTCTGCTCTAAGTACCCAGCAGGCAGCCGATCGGCATAGTATTTTGAACCCTCGAACCATAAACCGCTCAGCCCGAGCTCATCTGCCGCCATCAGCATGCGCCCCAGCGGCGAATCATAGTATTGAACAGATGTCATTTCAATTGCCACCTCATAAGCTGTGCCAATATCTCCGCCAGCAGTCCGTCACACCACTCCTCGTTTCAACTGCAATGGCAATACTTACTATGCCGCTGCATTTGCATTGATACTATCAATCACTTTTCGGATTCCCGCCCAGACAGAAAGATCCGTAAACAGCTCCACTACGCTGCCCTGATCCGTAAAAGGTGACTCCTGCAGCACGGAAAAGTCCTTCATCACTCCGTTATGGACGATGTACTCGACAATCTGATTTACAAAATAAATCTGTCTGCTATCAAGATTTGCACTGGAAAGATATTCCGAGAATGCTTCCTTTGCTGCATTCATATCCAGTCCAACGATTTCTCTCACAAACTCACCTAAAGGCTTTGATCCATATTCTTGCTCGTAGTCCTGTTTTGTTCCCACTTCTCTCCAGAGAATATCTTCCAAAGACTCAATATCCTGTGTGGTCAGCGGCTGGTTTGTTTTTAATTTCGCAATTGCAATATTGTCCTGGTGCTGTCTGATATAGTATTCTGCCTTTGCCTTATAATTCTTCAGCTCATCATTCTCAAGTTCCGATTCCTTCCAGTCGATCGAAAGCAAATCATCCTCAAAATCAGTATCGTAGCGGATCTTAACCTTTGGAAGATACTTCATCAGATCACGAAGCTTTTCTCTGATCTCTTCAAATTCATTGATCCCTGCTGTCTCTACATAGTCTGTATTGAGAATCTTATGAATCAGTTCTGACTGTGCCTGTATCTCCGGAATATTTGCAACACTGGCAATCCCGACAACCTTCTTATGAAGGTCATTTCGTGCCTTTGAATACTTCTTGCCAACAAGATAAGCCAGCTCAATTCCATACATAAGTGCGTCGAAACGAACCGCACTTGCCTCATCTCCATCAGGAAGAATAAGCGGAGCAACTTCTTCACGAACGATCAACGTATCCTCATAAGTCAGCCCCTGATAATTGCTGCTGGATGAATAAAGGTCCACATATTTCAGATGCTGCCGAACCGCAAAATTATCTCTGGGAAGCTCCCGCACTTTTCCTGTCATGATCTCTACCAGGCCATTTCTGTAAGCAATCAGCCTGTCGATTTGATACTCTATATCCTGCAGCTTATAAGAAATCTCAAACTGCAAGTTGAAGACAGCTCCCTGAAGAGCAATCATATTTGCAGTTGCCTTTCCTTTATTCATACGGAAGAACTCAAAGTTACCGCAGAAATCAAAGATATAAAACTTCTGCTTATCTTCGCCGTCCAGCAAGCCTTCGCAAAGTCTCGTACCGCGGCCGATCATCTGCCAGAACTTGGCCTTACTCATAACCTTTTTGAAAAATACCAGATTCAGGACTTCCGGCACATCAATACCGGTATCCAGCATATCGACAGATATTGCTATCTGCGGCATCTTCTTCGGATCCGAGAATTCATCAATGGCACTCTGCGCATAGGTCATATAATTATCAATAACCTTGGCGAAGTTTGGAAGGTGAGGATATTCCTTATTGAAAACCTCCAGGATCTTTTCTGCATGATCATGATTCCTGGCAAAGATTATGGTCTTACCGATTTTCTGTCCATACTCAATCTTGATTCCTTCGGTCATCAGGATATTCAGTACCTTTTTAATGGTATCCTCATTGAAAATCCAGGTATTCAGTGCTGAGGCCCCAATAGATTCCGGCAGGTCGCCATGCTCATCCTCAAAGGTCTCCTCGTATGCTTCCTTATCCTCATCAGACAGTTCATCATAAACAATTCCCTGCTCTATGAACTTAAGCTTTGATTCAACAGAAACATAATCAACCAGATATCCATCTTTTACTGCCTGAGCAAGATCATACCCATATGTCGGGACACCGTTTTCCAGTTCAAAAATCGCGTAAGTGTTCTTATCAATTTCGTCCTTCGGTGTGGCAGTCAAACCGACAAGAGGCGCATCAAAATAATGAAAGATGTCCCTGTATTTGTTATAGATTGACCTATGAGCTTCATCACAGATGACCAAATCAAAATGTCCGCAGGTAAAGAGCTTTCCTTCACTATCATTGACGGAGTCAATGCAATTCATCATGGTCTGATAGGTTGAGAAAACGCAGTGAGCGTTGTAATTATCCTTTTCTTCCACAAGGTTTGTACAGGACAAATTCGGAAGCAGATTCACAAAATTTCTCTTTGCCTGAGTAACAAGGGAATTTCTATCTGCCAGAAAAAGAATGTTCTTTACCCATCCGGCCTTGAGCAGGCAATCACATAAGGCAATAACGGTTCTTGTTTTCCCGGATCCTGTGGCCATAACAAGCAAGGCTTTCCTTCGGTTCTTTTCATCAAAGCTGTTGCATACAGCTTTAATCGCAGATTCCTGGTAATAACGTCCTGCAATATTCTTATCCACGGAAATGACTTTCAGACTTGTCCGCATGGTCAGCAAATTGAACCATTTCTCCAGGTCTCTCTTCGAATAAATTGCCGCACATTTTCTTTCCGGATATTGACCATCTATGATCCGGGTCTCAAATCCGTTCGTAAGGAAAATAACAGGTCTTCTCTTATATTTATTTTCCAACAGATCTGCGTATAATTTCGCCTGCTGGCGTCCCTTGGATACATCAACGCAGGTTCTTTTCGCTTCGATTACAGCAAGTGGTCTGTGGGAATCATCATAGAGCACATAGTCTGCATATCCCACCTCCGATTTGTTGGGCATTCCAGGAAGCTCTACTTCATTGATCCAATCCTTTCCTTCTGTCCAGCCGGCATCCATGAGCATTGAATCAACATAAAGCTTTCTGGTCTTGTACTCTGATAAATCAAGAGGCTTCGGTACATAGGTCTGCTGTTGTTCCAGTCTGCGAGCAGAAAGCTCCTCCTTCAGCGCCGCATTTTCCTCAATAAGTTTCTGCAGATCAAGCTCTTGCCTGGCAGTCTTTTCCTGCTCTTTGATGAGCTCTTCCTTTGTGGCTTTGGCAGCTGCTTTCGAAGCCTTTGCTGCTTCTATTCTCGCTGTGATAATGGATTTATCGAAAACCCTGTCTGTATACTGATCCGAATAACAATATGCAATGTAATCCAGATAAATGAACAGATTCTCCAGACAAAGCATGGCCTCGTCGCGCCCCAGCTTCCGGTTGGAATGCGCCACATTATTCCCGCATCGACGAATGTAATCCATTCTCTTCCAGAGATCCGGCCCTATAATCTGGCGATATTCCTCTGCATTCATCAGGCTCTGCAGATTATCCTGATAAGGCATTTCCAATTCTGTGTCTACGGAATACATCCACTTAACAGCAAACTCCATTGCCCTGCGGCAATTAATGATACTTGCCTCCGGATCCATCAAGATAATCTTTTCTGCTGAAATCGCGACATCTGCAAAAGTGGAAAATTTAGATTCTGTTTTCAGGTAATCAAAATTAGTTATCATAAAACAGCCTCGTTCTTGCTATGTTTTATCTGAATAGGCCAGGTTCTCTCGCATCAAGCACAGGAAGCTATATTTGCGGCCACAGACAGTAATTTCTTCCAGCCGGCTTCATCCTTATCTTGCTCTTCTGCTCCACAGGGATTATTTCCGCCGGCCGGTTTCATCTCTATCTTGCTCTTTTGCTCCACAGGGATTATTTCCGCCGGCCAGTTTCATCTCTAGCTTGCTCTTTTGCTCCACAGGGATTATTTCTACCGGCCAATTTCATCTCTAGCTTGCTCTTTTGCTCCACAGAGATTATTTCGGCCGGCCAGTTTCATCCTTATCTTGCTCTTTTGTTCCGCAGGGATTATTTCTTCCGTCCGAATTCATCCTTATCTCGCTCTTTTGCTCCACAGAGATTATTTCCGCCGGCCAGTTTCATCCCTGCCTCGCTCTTTTGCTCCACAGAGATTATTTCCGCCGGCCAGTTTCATCTCTAGCTTGCTCTTTTGCTCCACAGGGATTATTTCCACCGGCCGGTTTCATCTCTAGCTTGCTCTTTTGCTCCACAGAGATGATTTCCACCGGCCAGTTTCATCCTTATCTTGCTCTTTTGTTCCGCAGGGATTATTTCCGCCGGCCAGTTTCATCTCTAGCTTGCTCTTCTGTGCCTCAGGGATTATTTCCGCCGACCGGTTTCATCCCAACGCTGAAAATCCATCTCCGCCAGGCCATTCCATCAAATTTTGATTTGTTGACTTGTTGAACAAAATCCGAAAACTCGATTTGCATATCCATTGCTGGAATTATAGCTGGAAGTTTTTTGACTTTGTTCATAAATAAATGCCCTATAGCTGAAGCATGTACATTAACTCCCATTTCTGCTTGAACTGAAGGCTGTTTAAGTAACTCTGCTACAAACTCACTTGTAACTTTCTTATGATCAATCTTAAGTAGTGTGATTCCTCTATCCATAGACACTTCTTCATAGGCCGGCATAATTGCAACATTGCCTATTGTTCCAGTAGTCGTCAACAAGACGTCCCCTTCTTCTGGATTACACCTTTTATAAATACGCTGATGATCGTCGTCCCCAATAAAAGTAATTGTATTCCAGTCAATCTGGCCACTTTTCATGACATGCTTTGCGTTCAAAAAAGGATGTCCTTCGGATGTGCGTGCTACACTTCCATGTTCACCATCTGTTATCTTCATACAGATTTCTTCAAGAACTACTTTTTTTCCATTTGTCGTTGCAACAGGATCACCAAACATCTCGACAAATCGGGCGCTCTTTATTTCTGTCAGTTTTTGTAGCTCAGTCTTACGTAGTTCAATAATATTCTCAACCTCAGACAGTAAATCCACGACTTTCTGCTGTGCTTTTAGCGTTGGTAGGTTAATTTCAATTTTAAGCAAATCAAATTTGGTTAAACTCGGAATTGTAACTGCCTTATTATGTCTTTCAAAATCATAATTTACACAAAAGTAATATAAGTATTTTGGAAGCAGAACGTCTTTCTTAGCCTGTAAGCCAAATGCTGTATCCACATTCCAGAATGGTTCCTCTACGTAGATAGGCTGATTGATACTTCCTTTGCGCCCAATTATTACTGTGTCAGCACTGCAAATATAGTCATCTGCGCGTCCCATTATACCGCCACTTCCATATATCGGATATTTTCCGTTTGGATTTTCAACCGCGCGCTGGTTTTTACCATTTTTTATCTCAAGTACATCATTAAATGTCATATGCTCATCCCTGCAAACCTCAATTTGCGGGATAAAATCCATCAACAGTAAAAATTAATTTCTCCGAAGTGCTCCTTCCATTTGTCCATGATATTCTCGCTGTTTGCCTCGATAATTCTTTGAAGCAAGCGCAGCTGTTTATCTGCAATACGTGAATTATTATTTGCCAAAATTGTTTTTCCGCTTCGGGTTATCCAAAACTTCGTTGCATTCGCAGTCGGTTTGCCATCCACAATATGAACATGGACAGGCTCCTGTGGAATTCCTTCATTCGACCAGAAATAAACAATGTAGGGGCCGATTCTAAACAGCTGTGGCATTTACAAATCCCCCTTCTTTCGCCAGTTCCATGATGATATGAGCATTGTTCTGGATAAACTCTTTCCAGTAATTCAGTTCTTTTTCATCATATCCGTGATTTTCATATTGATATTCCGGCAACAAACAGGTCAAATTCTTGAATCCATCTTCGACCGGTGTTTCGATATATACCCTGACCGATCCATCATCCAGCATTTGCGAATGGGTTACTTCTGTATCGTCATTAAATGTCATGTATGGATACATCATATTTGTCACGTCCCTTCTTAAGCGATATATCTACGATGTGATTCCTTAACGTTACTCTGATTAACAATTGCATATTGCATCGTCGTATCAATCTGCGAATGCCCAAGCAATTTCTGTACCTGTTCCACAGGCATGCCTTTGTCTATAGCTCTGGTTGCCATCGTTCTACGGAACTTATGCGGATGAATCCGTTCGACATTAGCTTGTTTTCCCAAATTTCGGAGTCGTATTTCCACGCCACTGATTTTCAATCGAACATGCGGTGCATCCAGTGTCACCAGCAGTGCGTCATTGTCATCCGATCTCATCTCCAGATACTCCTGCAAATGGATCTTGGCCTTCGCATCAAAATATACCTTCCGCTCCTTATCGCCCTTTCCGAGAACGATGCACTCCCGATCATTAAAATTGATGTCTTTCCGATTCAAACGCACCAACTCTCCGACTCGGATTCCGGTCGAATAGAGAAGATCTATGATTGCCAGGTCTCTTGCGTGTTGACAACTGCCTCTGAGCTTTTCAATTTCCTCATCCGAAATAATAGTCTTCACGACTTGGGTTGCCTTTATTTTGTGAATGCGTCGCATCGGACTTTTCAAAATATAATCTTCTTCCTCCAGCCACGAAAAGAGGCTTGATATGTTCCGGCGAATATTATCGACAGTTGTCTTGCTACAATCATTTATCCCCTGATAATCCACCAGATACTGCCGAATTTCTTCGGTTGATATCTTCTGGATCTTCGTATCAATCGCACGGAGAAAATGCTTTATCGTAACCTGATAATACTGAACTGTCCTTTCCGAGCATCCCTCAATCTTTTTGGCATTCAAAAACATCTGCAGATACTCTTCATTTGAGGTTGACTGCTGTGCAGATTCATTTGCAGCCAACTCTTTTAGCAGCACTTCCTGTAATTTCCGCAGCTGAGATGCATTCAGCACTTCCGTCATTGCATTTATGATGACAACAATCTTCTCTTCCATGGATTTGCCTCCCTCTATAGGAGGTAAATCACCGACCAATCTACCTCAGCTCCACTGATACCTTTATTTTATCCAAAATATTTCTGCATTAATGAATCGAATAGCATCTGTGTTTCATCTAACGATTTCTGAACAGCAGCTTTTGATTTGTTGACTTGTTCCATGAACAAAACAAACTCCTCTTGTTTCTCTATAGGTGGCAACATAAGCTGAAGCTTATTATACTTACCTACATTGAAGTGCTGCTGCGCAGCCCCTCCCGTACCTTCATCAATCTGTCTCTTTCCATGGGGGAGATTGGTATATGCACAGAGATAATAAGGGTTAACCTTATTCATATCCGGATGAGCGATAATAATATCAATTGCATTACAACCAGCATACTGCTTTGTAACAACACATGCAGTACCCGGCGCTCCAGAACGAACAATAAGCAAATCATTCTCTTTCAAAATAGACTTTGCATTCTTGCTATTACCTTCTTCTGAGAAATAAACCCAATCATTGTCTTTAATATTCATTGGCCCAATATTCAATGATCGGAATGCTCTTACACCATTTGCTGCATCGGTATAATACTGTGCAGGTTTAATAACCACACCAACCTGAACTGTGGCTACATCCTCAACATTTACCACATCCCATCTAAGTGGATTGCTTTCATCACCAAACATCTCGACAAATCGGGCTCTTATAAGGTCATCAAGTTTAATTATCTCATCTTTTCTCATCTTAATTATTGAATGTAATTTATCCAAATGAGAACTAATCTCAATTTGCTTGCTGAAAGAAGTCTCTGCCACTTCATATCTTGATACATAGTCATCGGTCTTAAGGTTATGAAGACCTGTGGTCTTATTCTCAAATGGTCTTGTTCCGCCCCTTCGATAATTACCATATAGAGAATAAAACACGTATTTAGGAAACCATTTCGTTTGTTCTTTAACTCTTAAAAGTCCGGTGAAATTGTTGAACAGATATGTATTTTCTGGTCCATCAAAATAGGCCACCCTTCCTACTGGTTGCTTATCACTCCCACCTGATTTTTCAATGATAATATCCCCAGCACGAAGATACTTCTCTTCGAGATTTTTCTTTATAATTGTCCTTGTGACAACATTGTTATAGTCAACGGTACCCTCGTTGGTAAAGTTTGTCGTCCTGAGCACAGGTATTCCTTCACCTGACTCATCATCCGTTCCCCATTCTCCAGCCAGAGCTTTTCCTGTTATCTCTATAAGTTTAGCCATCCATCATCCCTGCAAACCTCAATTTGTCCGAGGTTTGTTTCCCTTTCTAAGCATTTAACAGCTTCTCCAGTTCATCCATTTCTTTCTTGATTTCAGCTTCGATTTTCCGAATATTCGCCATAATTTCGGATGTCGGAGGATACTCTACTGCTTTATATTCGACCTCTTTGTACTTGTTGATGCTAAGGTCATAATCATTGTCTACGATATCCTGCCTGGGAACCATGAAGGACTTATCTGTTCTCTTTCTGTCTGCTTCCCCGGCGAGATTTTTAAATCTTGCAATGATATCCGGGATGTCATTCTCACTTACCGGTGTTCTCTTATCATCCAGGCTGAATCCATCAGCTGTCATGTCATAGAACCAGACTTTGTCAGTTCCTCCGTGTTCGGTCTTGGTGAAGATCAGGATAGCTGTGGATACGCCGGCATAGGGCTTAAACACACCGGAGGGCATTGAGATCACTGCTTCCAGTCTCTGATTCTCAACGATTTCCTTTCTGATTGCCTTATGCGCTGCCGAGGATCCAAACAGTACGCCGTCAGGGACGATACAAGCGCATCTACCGCCGATTTTCAAAATTCGGATAAACAGAGTCAGGAACAGCAATTCCGTTTTCTTGGTCTTGCATACCTTCAGCAAGTCACCGGATACAGATTCTGCGTCGAGGCTTCCCTTAAAAGGCGGATTCGCAAGCACTAGAGAATATTTTTCTTTATCCGGATTCTGATCAGACAGTGAATCTCTGTACTCAATGTATGGATTGTCAATTCCATGGGTCATCATGTTCATGGCACCAATACGCAGCATGGTGCGGTCCATATCATAGCCATGGAACATGTGATTCATATAATGATCTTTCTTCTGTCTATCGAAAAAGATTTCTTCTTTCTTATTTTGCTTCAGATATTCACCGGAAGCCACCAGAAAACCGGACGTACCGCACGCCGGATCACAGATCACTTCATCACTGGAAGGATCCATCATCTCAACCATCATACGAATGATATGTCTCGGTGTTCTGAACTGACCGTTTCTGCCTGACTGTGAAATCTTGGAAAGAAGATACTCGTACACATCCCCTCTTACATCAGATGTCTGAATCTCATTCATCAGGGCATATATTTCATCCAGAGAATCAACAACCCTGGAGAGCACCAAAGGTGTAGGCAGCTTAAAGATAGCGTCATCCATATACTTGGAGTAGGCGCTGTTCTTATCACTGTGAAGAGTCTTGATAAATGGAAATACCCACTCCTGCATTACCGAATACATTCTGTCTGCAGGAAAATCATGAAAAACAGACCACTTAAGCTGCGTGCCATCTATGGTTCTTTCGCCAATTTTTACTTCGTCTGCGAAGATACTCTGATAGGGAAGTCCAAGCATTGCACTTTCCTTTGCCCTCAAATTGTCGGAGTCATCCAGATCGTGGATAAACATGAGGTAGGTGATCTGCTCAATGACATCCAGGGGATTTACGAGTCCCCCCGCAGCGAAAATATCCCATAAGCCATCAATTTTATTTTTTAATTCACCTGTAATCATTTAATCCTCCGCTTTCCACACATACTTCGTGTATCGGCCACCGCCGATTTTCTCTATCTCACCGCTCTTAAGCAGATCTGCAAGGGTTCTCTGAATTGTTGTATCACTGATATCCGGATTCATCTCCATTAGGTCTGCCTTCGTAATCGTTCCGATATGTTTCTTAATCATTTCCCGGATACGTTCAGCCTTGGTCAGCCCCGGATTGGTCAGTAGTTTCACCCTGGATTCAAACTCTCGATATGCTCCGATGATGATGCCAAGCATGTAATTCACAAAAGGCTTGTAGTCATTTGTATTCTCATGCCAGTTTATGGAACTATCCTGAAGCACTTCATAATATGTCTCTTTTGAATCCTCTATGATTTTCTCGATACTGATATACTTGCCAACAATGAATCCTGACTGATAAAGGAGAAGCAACGTAAGCAATCTGCTCATTCTTCCATTACCATCATCAAAAGGATGGATACACAGGAAATCCAGTATAAACATCATATTCAGGATCAGCGGATCCACTTCATCTTTTGCTTCCTTATAAGCCTTACAAAGCTCATCTACAGAAAGTGGCATCTCCCATGCTGGTACAGGTCTGAATCTCACACTTGCATTTCCATTTGCATCGGTTTCCTGGATAACATTGTCAGAAGATTTAAAAACTCCTCCTGCTGAATTACCAAGAAATTTATAAAGGTCCCTATGCAGCTGAATCAGGTAATTTGCATTTATTGGTATATAGTCATAATTTTCATGGATCGTATTCAGTACATCTCTGTAACCGGCAATCTCTGACTCATCTCTGTTTCTGGGAGTTGTCTTTGCTTTAACCAGGTTTCTTAAACGATCATCTGCAGTAGAGATGCCTTCTATTCGGTTTGATGCTTCCGTACTCTGAATCTTTGCAATCTCAACAAGTTCGTGGAGTTCATCCTTATGAGCTTCTACAAACAATCGTTGTTCGCCCTTAAACTCATTGATAAGAGTAAGCTTCTTTACAATCTCCGGAGTCAGGAGTTTCTTCCATTTTTCTTTGTAATTGTAGTCCCTCATGCAATTACCTCATTTGGATTTTATCTTGGTCATTTTGATTTTAAATGACTAAATTGAATTTCTCAATGACCAAATTAA
>Ga0129312_1001952_pt1 | contig 10976 bp, 12 predicted proteins | sample O827metagenome_FD_94434 | JGI IMG/M metagenome (GOLD analysis project Ga0129312, IMG submission 94434) | Orangutan group fecal microbial communities from Wisconsin, USA - O827 metagenome | ecosystem: Host-associated > Mammals > Digestive system > Large intestine > Fecal | place: USA: Wisconsin... | reverse complement strand
GCAACGCGTCAAGTGCAATAGTGACTTGAACGAAGAGAAAGTCTGGGCGCCTTGAGACGCTGCCCGGTGTCAGGGGGTTATACCCAGCGAGTCGAGCCACCCTTTTTAAGGGTGGCGGCGACTTGATATCCGGTGTTTAATATCAGCTGTTTGTACATATTATCTAAAACTGCTTTGTAATTATCTATTTGCAATAATCTTGGTCATATGAAACAATGATATTGCTTTCAGCAAGCCGTCGGTGGCTTGCGACTATGCATTTTCATGAACTTGTAAACATATCTGGAATTATCTTAAGTATCTGTCAACATATTAATGCGTGCATCAGGTCTTATTAGTGTGCATGCCAAAGTCAAAAGGAGAATATGATAATGAAAACAAGTGAAAGCAACATCAATTCAGCATCTACAGATTTCAAAAGAACTATCGTACCGTTTCAGGAACAGACCATAAGGAACAACTTCATGTTCGGAGAGGTCATGAAGGACGGCAATAACTGTAAAGAATTTCTTGAGCTGGTGCTTAACAAGAAGATCAGTGAACTTCGGATAATTCAGAATGAGAAATCGATACTTCCTCATCCTGATTATCACGGTGTCAGGCTTGATGTATTTGTAAGGGATGACGAGGGTACTGCATATAATATCGAGATGCAGGTGGCACGAGACCATATAGAACAAAGAGCAAGATATTATCACAGCCAGATGGATGCCGAGCTGCTGCTTGCGGGCAATAAATACAATGAGCTTCCGAGATCTTATGTCATATTTATTTGCTGTCACGATCCCCTCAAAATGAAGAAATACGTGTATAATATAGTAAGCAGATGTAATGAAGTACCTGAGCTTGAATACGGCGACGGAGTACAGACCATATTCTTAAGTACGAAAGGTACTAATGATAGCGAGGTCTCGGCTGAGATCATAAAGTTTCTCAAGTATGTGGGAGCTGATCTCAGAGAATCTACGAGAGATTTCGAAAGTGAATTTGTAAAGAAACTGCAGGCGTCCATAGCCAGAATAAAACAGATGAGAGGGAAGGAGGCAGAATATATGAATACCGAATTGATCATGCAGGACAGATACGATGCCGGTAAAGCCGCCGGTAAGGCTGAAGGAATAACCGAAGGCCGTGCTAAAGAACGCGACAGTTTGATTGTAAATGCTTTAGAAAAACTTCCGGATGCATTCAAGGTATCTGAAATTCTGGGACTTTCTGTAGACTATGTTTTAAAGGTCGCTAATGAGCACAACATACTATTGAAATGATATCTGCCCAATAGAAAATATAGAACAAAGGCTTCTGCCTTATTTGATGTGTCTCCGGAATATGTAAGACAGATTGCATCGGAGCATGGAATAACATTGATGGATTAATAATAATATCTTAATAAGAGGCGGTTGTTTCCGCCTCTTATTGAATATAATACCTATTGTATGGTAATGACAGAATCAAAGTTTAAGACAACTGATATTAATTAAGCACGAAATTTGAAAACTATAATCCGGAGGATTGGACAATGAAAGCGGTATTTCTTGTGGATAATAACGGAACCGAGACTTTTGAGGGAGAATGGGGATTAAGTGTGTATATTGAGGCGAATACACTCAATATTCTTTTGGATACAGGCGCTTCGGCTCTATTTATCGAAAATGCGGAAAAGCTCGGAAAGGATCTGACGAAGATAGATGTGGGAGTGTTATCTCATGCACATGACGATCACTCTACCGGCATTCCGGACTTTTTTAAAGTCAACAGCAAGGCGAAAATCTATCTTCGTAAGCCGGCTGCCGCAAACTGCTATTCATATGAGGAAGGTGAGTACAAATATATCGGTATTCCTGAGGAAATCTTGACTGAGTATGCAGACAGAGTAGTCCTTGCGGACGGAGATGTGGAACTTGCACCGGGTATTTATCTGCTTCCGCATAAGACACCGGGCTTGGATGGTATCGGAGTCAGAGAGAATATGTTCCTCAAGACAGAAGACGGATACAGACCCGATGATTTTGCACATGAGCAGAGTCTTGTTATTGAGACCGAAAAGGGACTTGTGATATTTAACAGCTGTTGTCATGGCGGAACCATGAATATAATCAGGGAAGTTGAGGAGACTCTGCCGGGTAAGGATATATATGCCTTGATAGGAGGATTTCATTTGTATAATAAGACTGAGGATGAGGTGCGAAGTGTCGGAAGAGCTCTTAAGGAGCACGGACTTCAATATGTCTGTACCGGACATTGTACGGGAGATGAGGCATATGCGATCTTAGAGGAGGAGCTTGGAGATATACTTCATCCTATGTACTGCGGCATGGAAATGATGCTTTGAGCAGCTTCAGTGGTACGCAGCGCTTTGAAAAAAAGGCGCTGCGTAATAGTATGACAATATTTCATTTATAATTGCAATTAAGTATTAAGCGGAAACTTTAATCATAAATGGCTTCCGCTTTTTGTCTGCATAGGGCTGTAGAAAGATGTCGACGACATAGTAAAATGCATTAAATTTGCATATCAAAAAAATTTAAAAAATTTTTCTAAAAATAAAACCTTTCTTGATTTTGAATTGTCTAATAAACATAGGAATCAAAATCACCTATTTAAAAGAAAGGAAAAAAATTATGAAGAAGACAATCAGAACAGCTTTAATAACATTTGTTGCAGCATTGGCAATAACGACAGGAACAGTTATTTCAACTCATGCAGGAACGTTTAGCTACAGCACTACAGGTGTATCTAAGACATCAGATGTGACAATTGAGCAGTATGATAAAATGATCAATACCTTAAGAGGAATGACAGATGCACATGCTAACGGAGACTATGCATTGAGAGATACAGGAATAGTATGCAACAGTTATGAAGAAGGAAGCGCACTTGGAGAGGCTCTTATGAAATTGTTTTTAGGAGATACAGGTTCGATCATTGTTTGTGTGAATACCGGGTGGGATTCGTTGATAGTTGCAGATGGAAGTAGTGAGGAACGTTTTTACAGTGTTAGCAGGTACGGAACTAATGTGAATAACAACGGACATATATACGTGGGTTTTAATTATGATGCCAATGAAGCAGAGGTTATGAGACAACATGATGAGGCGCATGCTGTTTTGAAATCGGTAATGAGTACAGCTCCGGAAGGATTGTACGAAAAGTGCAGATATTATCACGATTGGATATCAGAAGTGAATACATATGATAATGACGGCTACAATGGCTTGAGACGTATGAAAAACAGTGTCTATAGTACCATATGTGAGGGATGCAGTGTTTGTGAGGGATATGCCAGAACATTTTATGCGTTAAGCTTTTTTGACGGGATAAACTGTTCATATATAAGTTGTAAAGTGAAACAAGAAGGACATGCAATCAATGCGGTAAATGTGGACGGAAGATGGAAAGAAATAGATGTTACCTGGGATGATAATGATCCGGGTATAAGTTATGATTATTTTATGATTGATATGAATGAAGAATGGCAGGAAAATATTAATAAGCCGTATTGTACAATTACCGGTTAAAATCGGTCTTGAAACTGAAATGATGATCTACGCTTCAAAAAGGGGCTACACGGTGATGAGCGTAGATGTTCATTATAGAGACAGACCGGAAGGCAGCAAATCTAAAGTTAATGCTATAAGAGACGGAATACATATCGTTAATCTTATAGTAAAGGGCAAATTACAAGGAGTTGGAAACGCAATATGAAAAGAAAGATTTATGCAGCGGGAGTGATTTTATCCGGAGTGCTTCTTTGTGCATGTGGAGCTAATAAAGAGTCTGAGACTATGGCATTTGAGACTGCTACGGCAGCTGAGACTGAAGCTGCGGAAGAAACAGAGGAAACGGAAGAAAAGGAAACCGAGTATGTTCACTATGATGATGCTGAGACATTTGATACATTCTTTGCTTTTGAAGACTATTTAAAATATCAAGGGTATTATACATCCGATATAGCTCCTGAGATTGGCGGAAGGAATAAGGAGCTTTACTTTGTATATGCAGAGCCTGATGAGGATGGCAAAGCTTTTGGTTTTAAAGAAGACATGAAAACTGTAACTTTCCCGGAATGGGGAATAGAAAGAATAACTGTAAATTCAGGTTTATTTCCAGATGATGCATCTGATGTGATAACACTTGATGAGAGTAAGATAATTAAAAGGCAGCTTACCGATGATGAACTTCAAAAGGTTGGGCTTGAACCGGGAACTGTTTTGGAAGTTCCTGATTATAGTGAAAAGATTTTTTTCAGTGATTTTGGCTATGCGCCTAATGCTAATGCTTGCGTAGATCTTTCTCCGCTTTATCCTGGTTCTTTTACTAGATGCTCGCCAAAAGATTTCTTTCAGTTATTCGTTAGAAAGACAGATGTTGAGCTGTCACCGGATACACTTGGAGATATAACGGGAGCAGAGCTCTTAGAAAAGCTTTATCCTTATGGCACATATGATTTAACAGTCGGAGAATATAACATCTACCACAAAGATGATGTTTATTATGTTTGGATGACTATGGACGATGATCCTGAAAAGCAGGTTGTTCATGATACCAAAGAAGAAATATATGGAAGAACCGGCACGGTGCTTATGAGAATAGCTGATGGTATTTGTGAAGGCATTATGTATAGATCAAATATAGCGCCAGCAGTATTGGAGTCACAGTATGCCGTAGGAAGAAGTCTTATATACTATGGAATGGATAAGATAACGGAGGGATTATGCGAAGATTATCGTGGGCGTTGACATGCTCCATTTTGATTTTGGCTTTTGCTTTTAATTCATATGCTGGTCAGATTGAAGTAAGAGATAATGAAGGAAATATAGCTGGCTCTGTGGATTCATCAAGCATACAAAGCAATGAAGAGGGAAATTGTAATGAGGAACGCTCAAGATAAATTGATATTAAAAGGGAAGCAATATTTACACAAGATATTTTATGTGAAGGTTTAAGGTAGCCAATATGACACTGCGTGAAATCATAAAGTATATTGCGGATAATTGTGAAACAGATGAGAGTATAAAAACTTATATAATAGAAGAACTACTGAAAAATATAAAACAGCATACGAAGTAATTCGTTTTGTTAAAGAATACAAAGAAATAAAATAGATAGATTTTAGGGTGGAATTAAATTATGAAAATGATTGATGAAGATAAATTAGAACTGTTAGTAGAGGCTGCTAAATCGGGAGACCAGGCAAGCTGGACGGAGTTATTTGATATAGCGTACAGGGGAATGCATTTTATTGCAATGGATTTTATGAAGGATTCCGACCGTGCGCAAGATGCTGAACAGGAAGCAAGCATTAGAATATTTAAAGGAATAGGCAGTCTTAATGACCCGAAGAGTTTTCTTGCATGGACAAGACAGATAACAGCTAATACTTGCAAAAATATGCTGAAAAAGCATAGCGAGTTCACATTTTCGGATGTGGAGGAAGCGTCAGGACTTGCTGATGAAGATATGTCAATTGAGATTGAGGATGTGAACATTGAGTTTAAGCCTGAAGATCAGATGGACATAAAGGAAACAGCACGACTTATCAGAGAAATGATGGAAGAACTTCCGGATGAACAGCGAGTAGTGCTTGATATGCTGTATGGTTCGGAAATGAGTGTCAAGGAAATTGCCGAGGCAATGGAATGCTCCGAAAACACAGTAAAGAGCAGATTGAGATATGGCAGAAATGCCATGGAAGAAAAGGTTGAGGCACTCAGAAAGAAGGGAACAAAACTGTATCTTATACCGATTGCCGTACTTATCCGAACCGCTCTGCATAGTGAGATGGAATCATACGCAGCAACAGGAATCGGCTCATTGTTGGAGGAAATTTTTGACTATATACATGAGCATCCAAGCAAGGACAGATATCTGTTGAATGAAGTTCTGGATATGAACAAAACTGATAAGAGCTGGGATGAGATGAAAAGAGACGCTGATGCCGCAAAAAAAGCGGATGATAAGGCTCGAAAAGAAGCTAAGAAAGCTGAAAAAGAGGCAGAAAAGGAAAGAAAAAAGGCTGAAAAAGAGGCAGAAAGAGCAGAACGCAAAGCTGCTAAAACCGAAAGTAGTGCAGACAAAGTATTGAAAGCGGGAGCAAATGCAGGTAAAAGTGCAGTCTTAAAGATCGGAGCAATAATCGGAGCAGCTTTTGTTACCATAGCCGGTATAGCAGGCGGCGTTCATTTCTCAAAGCAGAATAATGCCGAAAGCTCTGCTTATGAACAAAATATTGAAGAAAGTCCGACTTTGACGGAATCCTCTGAGGCAGAAAATTCTGACGGAACAGGAAATGACTTTGATGATGCTGTTACAGCAGGAGATGAGTCATTGGGAGAAAATGACGGCATTGAACGTGATGAAGATGGACATGAGATATTTGAAGTTCAATTCAGAGTTATTGATTATATAGAAGATAGTCGAGATATAATAAACGGGTATGCGAGACAATATCAAAGAGTACATTATCCGAGATATGGAGCAGAATTTATTGATCCGATGAATGAAATTACAACTGCTTCATTATATGGGATGGCAAGCTTAGAGGATGTTAAGGAACAGATAATACATGCAAAGGGATATTTTGAATATGAGGGTGAATCTTATTATGATAATGAAAGCGGAACATATTTCTATAATCCATTTGCGCCATATTGTTTTAGAATCACCGAATTATTGAATACTGACATGATACCATAAAGAAAGCATTAAGCAAAAATAGAATAAGTTAATTATTATAGAAGAAATCTTATATAGAAATAGTGTACTTGGTGACGTTAGGAAGAAAGCAGACCTGATGTACATTAGATGTTAGTTAGATCTGTTTTTTAAACAGCAATGACAAATATTTGATATAATACTAAAGAAAGGCGTTAAGATAGAATCCATGCATTGAAACGGCCTTGATATAAGAAATTGAGTGAGTTTTGGTGATGTGCATGCGCTTATGCATGTACTTACAGAAAGGGAATAATATGGATAGAAAACAGAAGGCAATAGAGCTTCACAATAACGGAAGCAACTGTGCGCAGGCGGTTTTGCTTGCATTTGCGGATAAGGTGGATATTGACGAGGAGACTCTGCATAAGATATCAGAGGGTTTCGGAGCCGGTATGGGAACCATGAACGGTACCTGCGGAGCGCTCTCAGCTGCGATAATGCTTGCAGGACTTATGAACAGTGACGGAGATGTGGATCATCCCGCAACAAAGAGTTCAACTTACGGTATAGACCGCAAGCTGTATCTTGGCTTTATCGAGAAATCGGGTGCATCTATCTGTCGTGAGCTTAAGGGTGTAGATACAGGTAAGGTGCTCTGTTCATGTTCCGATTGCATAAGGAATGCAGTCGATACGGTCGAGGAAGTATTGTTCAACGGCAACGCAGACTGATCATATTATCCACAGCGGCAGCATATAAATGCTGTCGGAATTAACATTTATATTGCTGCACATGCAGATAAGGGCTCCCGCTTCATGCGGGAGTCTTGCTTTATCTATAAGAGGGAAGTTCTCACAAAGCCCGGCAGCAGGTTCTTCCGCATCATTTATGTTGACAGATATAACCAATTAGGATACATTTATACAAAAAGTACCCAAATAGGTTAGTAATATGAGTAAAGACGTTAGAGAATTAAGAAAAGTGACCGGATTGACACAGAAGGCATTTGCAGACATGTATGAGATACCTGTAAGTACACTGCGCAAATGGGAACAGCATGAAGCTACGCCTCCGGATTATGTTGTAAGGCTTATAGCGATGAGTTTGCCAAGTGTTGATGATAATTTATTAAGTATAAGTGACGGCAAGAATGATTACTATTATGATGAAACCAAGCGTGAAGTTATGGATAGATATGGTAATCATATTAAGGTCAAATATGAACTTGGCAAAATAAAGAAGCACAATCTTCCTATATATCTGAGAGATTTATTTGAAGCGTTTTATGATGCACAAAACAGATTCGACAGGGACTGTGAATACGACATCAAAGAAGATATCCTGTGGAGCTGACAGAGGAGAGGAGCTTTTATGAGAAAGAAAGCGACAGAGTATTACTTAATGCATAAGGATATTCCTGTATGTCTTATGGAAATATCCGAGGATGGTTCGCTTGGTACTGTCAGGAGAAATGAGTCGGCTGAGAAACATTTTCCGATCGGCGGACAGATGAATAACATGAAATTCCATGAGTGGTGGAGAGACAGAGCCATTCCGAAGACCAGACACGGAGCGAAGAATGCTCTTCAGAAATTAGGATATATCTCAACAGACAGTGCATTGGTCAATAATCTTGCCTTGAGTCTGTCCGATTGCTATTGGATAAAGCCGAGAGGAGAAGACCTCAGATGGCAAGATGTCAGTTTGTTTACAAATGACTTTGTGGATACTTTCGGAGAGATAACGATTAACAAAGATAAAGCTGTAGATATCAGAAACAAGACGAGATTTGATTGTGCTACATCTCAGGGAGAGCTTCAGAAAAAATGGTGTATAGATGATGCCGGAAGGCGTTATATGATCAAGGGTAACTACGGACAGTCATATCAGCAGAGTATAAATGAATTGTTTGCAACAAAGCTCCATGAACAGCAAGGCTTTACAAATTATACGAGATATTATCCGGTCAAGCTGGTAGTAGATGGCGGAATCGAGGGGCTTGGGTGTATGTCTTATGATTTTTGCGGAGAAGAGATAGAGAGCATAAGTGCATGGGAATTACTGCAGACCGTCAAACTAAAACAAAACGAATCATATTATTATCCGCTGAAAAGCGTATGCATCAATATGGGCATCAGTGAACAGGAATTTACGGACTTTATCGATTATCAGATAATGACTGATTTTCTTATGAGTAATACCGACAGACATATGAATAATCTTGCTGTCATGAGAAATCCGGATACACTTGAAATACTTGGGTTTGCACCGATATATGATTCCGGCAATTCGATGTTTTATAATGTTCCGTTTACTGAGCTGGATAATTATAATACCGATAATATAAGGACACATTCCTTCATAGAAAAGGAGATCCGGCTGCTTCAGTATGTGCAGAACAGGCATGTGGTCGATATAGACAAAGCGGAGCCGGATTTCTCTATTTACAATATGGACGTAACCGAACGTCAGATACGCATTCCTTACCTAAAAGCACTTTACGAGCGGAAGATGTATAAGCTTAAGCGTTTTCAATCCGGTAAGGATATTTGGAAATCCGATAGGTACGGCAACGCAGACTGATCATATTATCCACAACGGCAGCTTATAAATGCTGTCGGAATCAACATCAATATTGCTGCACATGCAGATAAGGGCTCCCGCGTCATGCGGGAGTCTTGCTTTATCTATAAGATGGAAGTTCTCACAAAGCTCGGCAGCAGGTTCTTCCGCATCACTTATATTGATAGGAATAAGTCTGTCGGCTTCTTCGATAATGACATTGATCTCCTTAGCATCCTTGTTGCGATAATAATACAGTCGGGGCTCAACACCGCCGGCAAGGAAGCTTTTTGCAAGCTCCGATACAGTATAGTTGTTAAACAGCTGTTCCGAATAAGGAGCTATTGCATTGGCATCCTTTATCCCGAGCAGAAAAGCTGCGAGACCTGTGTCATAAAAATAAAGCTTTGGAGTTTTAACAAGACGCGTAAGCTTGCCGTCGGAATACGGATACAGCATAAAAGCGATACCGAGATACTCTAACACTGCGTACAGATCCTTGGTCTGCTTTTGATTCAGACCGGTTTCCTCTGCTGTTTTGGAAATGTTGAGCATCATACCGCATTGTTTTGCGGCAGACTTAATAAAGCTATAGAAGCTCAGCGGCTCTATAGCCTCAGATATTAACCTCAGATCCTGTTCGGCAATACGTGTAAGTAGTTCATTATATACAGCTGCCCTATCGTTGGAGTCTCCGCATACCAAAACAGGCATTGAGCCTCGATACATGCGTTTTGAAATGCCTCTTGCGTCAAAGCTCTTGCGAGAAGCTGCACGGCGTCTGAGTTTGGCTTCGTCTATGGAAAACGGAGTAAGTCTTCCGCCGCTGATTTCAGACTGGGTAAGCGTGTTCATGCATATACAAGGAATTGCTAGTGATGGAACATTGGCAGCAGATTTGCCGGAGCCTGAAGTCTCACTGTGGAGTACAGTGGTGCCTATTTTTGAGTTGGTATCTGCAATGCCTTCTGTAAATGTGATGAAGTTAGCTTGAGTTTCGGACGAATCGGAGTCTGCATAGCCTTTGGCATGATAAAATGCCGGTGTCATGGAGCTTACCAATATATACGGACCGCGAAGCTTATCGGATGAAATAAGCTTTGCAAGCTCATTTATAAGCGTTGGAACATACTGTATATCGTCGATAATAAGCGGAGCACGCTTGGACAGAAGAAAGGCAGCCGCATCTTGTGCAGCTTCCGCTCTGTCGGAAAGCTCTCTAAGTGATACATAATTATATCTTGAGACAGAGCTGATATTTTTAAGCAAAGTGCTCTTACCACTCATGCGCTGTCCGTAAAGCATGATGACAGGCTGTTTTTTCACTGCGTCTTCTATAATGTCTTCGAGATTTCTGTGTATATAGTTCATAGCGTCCTCCGTGTATAAAATAATCATAGCACTGTCTCGGCTGAAATGTCCATAAAAAGAAATTTAGCCCGTTGGGTCTTGTCCGCACAAAAGAATATTTAGAATAGATCAAACGAGCTTATATAATAAAATTCAGCACACATCTCGAAGTTGCGTTGCAACTCCTCGATGAGGCGTACAGAGGCTCGTAGAGCCTTGTCCGCATATGAAAATGATTTACGGATATGGCGGTGAGAGGGTGGATAATTAAAATTCAGCACGCATCTCGAAGTTGCGCTGTAACTCCTCGATGAGGCGTACAGAGGCTCGTAGAGCCTTGTCCGCATATGAAAATGATTTACGGATATGGCGGTGAGAGGGTGGATAATAAAATTCAGCACGCATCT
>Ga0129312_1001951_pt1 | contig 10986 bp, 11 predicted proteins | sample O827metagenome_FD_94434 | JGI IMG/M metagenome (GOLD analysis project Ga0129312, IMG submission 94434) | Orangutan group fecal microbial communities from Wisconsin, USA - O827 metagenome | ecosystem: Host-associated > Mammals > Digestive system > Large intestine > Fecal | place: USA: Wisconsin... | reverse complement strand
TGGTTCGGTAAAGATGATTTCAATATGTGGTTTTGAAGGTATGTGTGCACGAGTGGCTCAGTGGTGGAGTATCGCCTTGCCAAGGCGAGGGTCGCGGGTTCGAATCCCGTCTCGTGCTCTAGAGCAGAGGATATCCAATGTGGATGTCCTCTTTTTTTTGTGGAAAATCGGCACGCGAAATAAAGTGCATTGTGGATAATGAAAGAAAAATTAGGACAGCCAGGGATCTCGATGATAGAAATCTCTGGCTGTTTTGTATTCTTGTTTTCCGCCTAAACAGGGTAGAGCTAGGGAAAAAGTAATGGCCAGTAACTTCAGTGGTTTTGTTTCTCACTGGAATTACTAGCCATTTTTGTTGTCACGCTTCTGGAAGAAACTTCCGATGGCAGGTCATGTAGGTATTATAAAGAAACTGTTTGCTTCTTAAATTCCTGTCCGATCTTATTCTGCTCTTTCATACATGCGATAAATTTCTCTCGTGTCACGTCCTTCGGGCGGTACTGCCATTCGGTGGAGGTGACGGCTTTGTCTGCCATGACATCGAATTCAGTTTCCGTGATATCGATATCTTCGAAACATACCGGAAGACCGATGCTGGCGTTGAATTTCATGACGGCATCGCGGAGGTCATTTTGTCCTTCGTATGTGAGCAGACAGAGAACGCCGAGGGATACAACCTCGCCGTGCAGGTGTTTATGACCGCCGCGGGTGACGGTGGAACCATAGTAGACACAGTGGGCGAGGGAAGAATTGTAGTAGTAATCCGGAATGTGGGTCGTCATGTTGGAGACGATGCCGGTGGAAATAATAATATCCAGGGTGACCTGCATCAGAGCATCGCTGACTTTATGTTCTTTTAAGGACGCAAGCGCCTCTTTTCCGTAATCGAGGAGCGGCTGCGTGCAGACTTTGCTGAGCTGGACACCCATCAACGGGGTATGGCTCAGATGATCATCCTTGCTGGAGAAGACTGCTTCACATTCCTTGGAGAGCGCGTCACCGATTCCGGCCCAGAGGAGATCGTAAGGGGAATCCGCGATAACGGCTGTGTTGATGAATGTGTGGTTGGCAAGCTTCGGGTAATAATACTCTTTAAAGGAACCGTCTGCGTTGTAGATGACGCAGATAGCAGTCACGGCAGCACAGTTGCTTGCAACGGTCGGAAAAGTAAATAACGGTTTGTCCAGCTCGTTCGCCACATATTTTGCGGTATCACAGGCTCTTCCGCCGCCGACACCGAAGATGATATCCGCGTCACGGACGGTCTGATTTGCGATCAGCGCGTTGCCGTTCTCATAACTGGAATCTCCGCCATACCAGATAAAATCTGTGATCTCGAGATCAGATCCCTTGATACCATCTAAGAGCGCTGCCTTCGATTTTGCCATGGCGGTCTTGCCGCCAATCACAACAGCTTTTTTGCCATAGTTTCTCGCGACATATGGAATTTCTTTGTAACAATCTTCGCCGATAGAATAATTAGGAAGATATACACTGTAACTCATTTGCTTCTGCCTTTCTTATTGTAAGCTGACAAATATATGAAAAGAATACTTGTCAGGCTATGAAGGTAACTGTTTGAGGATAGAGTAGACTGTCCAGAAGCGTTACGGTTGATAGATAGTAAGATTCAGTCATCGAAAAGAATAACTTATCAACATTATAGGCATCTGAAGAAAATATTTCAAGACTTTGTAAAATTATGTCTTTAATTTATTGAAGAAAGTATATTTGTTCTTATGTAATCGCAGCAAAATTCTAATAACAAGAAATCTCGTAATTCAAGCAAAGTTTATCAATTATACAAAAGAAAGCTCAGTGTATATACTAAAGCTAACAGAAAAAACGAAAATGTACGGCAGTCTATGACTGGGAAAGGAAGCTTATGTTTGAGAATGTAATTGGAATTTCATCAGGTTGGAGAAAAATCCAGTACAATTGGAGAGATACGGCACTGTATGCGATTGCTGTAGGAGCGGAGAAGGATGATCTCCAGTATTTTTACGAGAAAGGCGCTATGAAAGCACTTCCATCTTTCGCGTCAGTTCAGTATTACAGCGCAGTCAACTGCGAACCGCAGCAGCCGCTCCCGTATCCGGCAAATTGTTATGCCAGCGATGCCATGAGCAAAGAGATTGGATACGAGGTAAATCGTGGTTTCCATATGGGATATGAGATGGTGATGCACAAACCAATCGATCCGATTAAAGGAACTCTCGTATTTAATAACTATGTGGATAAACTGTATGACCGCGGTGAGGGAAAGGGAACCGATCTGGAAATCAAGAACATGGTTTACGATGAAGGCGGCGCACTGCTCTGTGAAAATACGTCCTATCACCGATTCCCGAATGTCGGCGGCTGGGGCGGTCCGGCACCGGTAAAGAAAGTCGTGGAGTATCCGGACAGAGAGCCTGATTATGTAGTGAAATCCTATATAGGACCGGTTCAGAACGCACTGTACCGTCTGACAGGAGATACAAACGAATCCCATATCAAACCGGAGGTTGCTTCCAAACAGGATCCGAGAGGTGTATTCATGCAGGGACTTTCCTCCTTTGGTTTCGCGTGCCGGATGATGATCAAGGCAGTGATTCCGGGAGAGCCGGAAAAAATGAAGAGAATGTATGTGCAGATGCGCGCGAAGGCATTCCCGGATACACCGGTGGAGATCCGCACATGGAAAGTTGGAGATCACAAAGCTGTATTCAAATACATAGATACAAAGAATAATGTCGCAATTCTTGACAACTGCGAATTTGAATGGGAGGAATAAATATGTTCAGACCGTTAGAAGACATTAAAATCGTTGAACTTTCAACAGCAACAGCGGGACCGGCAGCGACAAAACTGCTGATCGAGTATGGCGCCAAGAGTATTCTTGTTGAGCCAAAGGGCGGCATTCCGAACCGGAATCTTCCGCCGCATTTTGACTTTTCCTTTACGCATAAGAGATCAATTATTATTGACCTGAAGACAGAAAAAGGAAAAGCGCTGATGTACCATCTCATCGAGAATGCTGATGTATTCATGAGCAATTACCGCTATAAGGCATTAAAGAAACTTGGATTTGATTATGACACGCTTCATGGGAAATATCCAAAACTGATCTGCGCATACCTGACCGGATACGGCGAGTACGGTGATATGAAGGATGATCCTGGATTTGATAATACAGCATTCTGGGGAAGAGCAGGTCTTCTGCATGACATGATCGACTCGAGCACAAATACGCTTCCGGTATCACCGAGCGCGGTCGGTGACATCACCAGCGGCGCAATGCTGGCAATGGGAATTCTTGCGGCAATCAGAAACCGTGATAAGAGTGGAGTAGGTACGAAAGTTACAACTTCCCTTCTCGAGGTAGGACTTTATCTGAATCATTCCCAGATGATTTTCAACCAGCTTGGAGTAAAATATCCGAAGAGCCGTCTCACAACAAACCGCGCGATGTCGAACTCCTATCCGGCAAAAGATGGATATTTCTATCTGATTACTTTGAACTTCCAGAAAGATTTCAATAAGCTTGTGACTTCGATCGGAAGACCGGATCTGGTAGGAGATCCGAGATGGACATGCATGGAAGATACACAGAACGAAGGCGCTCTGGAACTTCGAAAGATCTTTGATGAGGCGTTCAGCAAATTTACGCTGGCAGAACTCCGTGAGATCTTTAAGAAGAATGATATGGCATTTGGTGAGTTCCGCAGCTGTGAGGATGAGCTTCATGATCCGCAGGCTGAGGCGAACGGATATCTCTCCAAGATTCACTACAAAGACGGACGGGAGATCATCATTCCGAACTCTCCGGTACAGTTTGATAATGAGACAGCGATGGAAGTAACACCGGCTTACGCAGCAGGTGAGAATACCATCGAAATTTTAAAGGAGAACGGATATTCCGAGCAGGAAATCAAAGAGCTCCTGGATGAAAACTGCGTGAAGACAAATTAATTCAGCTGTACACTTCGATTCCTGCCGAATACGGAGCCAGGAAGGATTTAAGCGCGTTTTCCAGATGATCGAGGAATTCGGTCTTCGGAGGCTGGGCGGAAACCAGATAGAACGGTCTATCCTTCGGCGGAAAATCAAGTTCGCAGATTCGAAGGGAATCCTTCAGCTGAAAGTAAGAGGAATACGGAAGAATCGCCCAGTTGTCACGGTTGGAAAAAAAGTACATGAGCTCGTCAAAGGAGTTCAGTTCCGCGTAAGGTCTGCCCCAGAAATTCTTCTGCATCCAGTGATCGAGATCATCCGTCCAGTTGATGCGGACGCAGTTCCGAATATTGAGATCGCTCACGTGAACAAAATCGGGGTAATTGGAGTCCTTTAGACAGGTGAATACCATTTTTTCAGTGGCGAGAGGCGTAATCAGCGCGCGGTCAGTATCCGGACAGATGACAGAGACTCCGGCATCATATTCCTTGTTTTCAATTCCGGTGATGATGGACGTGGATGGTCTTGCGACCAGGGAAATTGAGCAGTCAGGCATCGCGGTCTCGAAATAGGCGTGCAGGAACGGGATCAGATGATGGGAGAGACTGTGGATACAGGCAAAATTGTATTTTACATAAGGCTTTTTCTCAAGAAGACTGCGGGTCTCATTCCACAGAGCCTCCCATTTCAGGGCTTGGGGATAAAAAATCTTTCCGGCATCGGTCAGAACACTTTCTTTTTGCCCGCGCTTGCGAAAAAAAAGCTGGACGCCCAGTTCTTTTTCAAGGGTGGTCACATACCAGCTCACGGTGGGCTGTGTCATATGAAGATGTTCAGAGGCTTTATTAAAAGAGCCGTAAGTGCAGATTGCCAGAAATGTAGAGATCTCCTGAATGTTCATGATAAGCGTCTCCTTTCGGACTGCCTAAATACAGTACAGTGAAAATATATAAGAACTCTTGTATTTTAACACGTAATTATCAATTATACAATCGCACGAAAAAAAGTTATACTGTGACTATGAGTATAGTACGGTAAATTTATAAAATCATGGAGGTTATTTATGGTCAACTATTTATTCGCAACAGAAGAACAGAAAGAACTTGCAAATGAAGCTAAAAAGATTCTTGAGAATGAATTAAAACCGAGAATTGATGAACTCGATGAGGCAAACGGCGGACTCGGCGGATATCCGATGGACGTACATATGAAACTTGTTGAGGCAGGATTCTATGGCGCGTACATTCCGGAAGAATGGGGCGGCTTAGGACTGGATCCGGTAACTTTAGGCGTGATTTACGAGGAGATGGGTAAGATTGATTCCGGTTTCGCCTTCGCGTTCGCAGGTTCCGGATGTGAGTTCCCGAAGATTTTAAAGACATCCATGCCGGATGAGGAAAAGAGAAAATGGGCAGACAAGATCATCAATGAGGGCGCGATGGGAAGCTTCAACCTGACTGAGCCGAATGCCGGTTCCGATGCGGCAGCGATCCGTACAACAGCGGTCTTTGATGAGAAAACAAATGAGTGGGTAATCAACGGAACCAAGTGTTTCTGCTCCAACGCGCCGACAGCTTCCTACTTTATCTGTGTCGCATGGACTGATAAGACAAAGAGAGCGAGCGAAGGCGTTACCGCGTTCTTCGTGGAGAAAGAGCGCGGAGTACAGATCGGAAGACAGGAAAGAAAGATGGGACTTCACCTCGCGGGAACATCCGACGTTATCTATGACAATGTACGTGTTCCGGCTGACCATGTAATCGGACAGGTTGGCAAGGGATTTGCGGAGGCATTAGGCGGAATCAAGGGCGCAAGCGCTCTCGTAAACTGTTGTTCTTCCCTGGGAATGGCCCAGTCCGCATATGACCAGGCAGTTGAGTATGCGAAGACAAGACGTCAGTTTGGCAAGAGAATCATTGATTTCCAGGCAGTCGGCTTCATGCTTGCGGACATGGAGACAAAGATCGAGGCAGCAAGAGCATTAATGTACGAGTCTCTCACCTGCGCAAGAGACGGAGTCGATTCCGGTCATGTAGATTTAATGATCAAGCAGTATGTTACAGACACGGTTATGCAGGTTTGTGAAGATGCGGTTCAGGTAGCAGGCGGCTACGGCTATATGAAGGACTATCCGTTTGAGAGATATATGAGAAACGCGAAGATTTACCAGATCTTTGGCGGAACAAACCAGATCAAGAGAAAGAATCTCATGAAGGTTATCGCAGGAAAAGATCCGGAGCAGCAGAAAAAATAAGGAGAGAATGCGGATGAGCCATGAATCGAATGTACGGGTAATTGAAATCAACAAGTCAACATGGATGTTCCAGGAGGAGACAGTTCGCTTTTTCCTGTTAATCGGCGATCAAAAGGCATTGCTGATCGACAGCGGATGTGAGACGCACAACGCAAAAGAACTGGTACAGAAGATCACATCTCTTCCCTGTATCCTGGCGAATACGCATACGGATGGGGACCATACGGGAAGCAATGATGAATTTGACTGCGTGTACATGAATCCAGCGGAATTCATGTATTACAGGAAATGCCAGAAACATGGGCACAATAAAATTCAGCCGATATGGGATGGTGACATTATTGAACTTGGAAACCGGCCGATTCAGGTTATTACAATTCCGGGACATACGCCGGGAAGTACGCATTCCTTGATGTAAAAAATCAGTCCCTGTTTGTCGGTGATACTGTTCAGGACGGAACTGTTTACATGTTTGGAGAGCAGAGAGACATCGCGGCGTATGAATACAGTCTGAGAAAACTGGAAAAAATGTCAGACCGTTTTAAGTGGATTTATCCGTGTCATGCCAGCGAATGTGTCCGCACTTCAATCATTCCGAAGCTGATTGACGGCGTTGTAAAGATGCGCAGAGGATTGGTGGAAGGAAAAGAGGCGGTTTATCTGGATACAAATGTGAAGGAATATCATATCGGTCCGGCTGTGATCCTGTATGATAAGGATGTTGCGTTTCCGGAATAGATCAGACAGAGGAGGAATTGTTTCATGAGCATCAAAGATAAACGAATTGGTTTTTTAGGACTCGGTTCCATGGGATTTCCGATTGCATACGGATTGTACCGGACAGGATGGAAGATGGTAATTCCGGCTTACCGCCCGTGTTCCGGGCGCGGTTATTCTCCAATCGCGCCGGATGCGGAGACAAAGCAGGCAAAGTTTGATGAAATGCTTTCCAATGGCGCAAAAGGCGCATCAAGCCAGCAGGATCTGATTGAGAGCAGCGATATTTTAATTTTGAGTCTTCCGACATCGAAGCAGGTTGAGGAGGTTGTTCTCGGAGATGATGGAATTTTAAAACATGCGTCCGAGGGAACGATTATCATTGACCTGACATCTGCGGACGCGGAGAGCACAAGAAAATTAAGCAGCATTTTGGAGACACGTGGAATCGAATTGCTGGACGCGCCGGTCAGCGGCGGAAATGTCGGGGCGAGCAAACAGACGCTGAGTGTCATGATCGGCGGAAAGAAAGAAGTTTATGAGCAGACGAAAGAGATATTTGATACGATCGGAAGTCCGGAAAAGATCTTCTATCTCGGACCGAGTGGGGCAGGAAATACTGCAAAATGCGCGAATAACTTCTTGTCTTCCTGTTGTTTCGCGGCAACGACAGAGGCGCTGATGGTATGCGCAAAGGCTGGAATTGATCCTCAGACGGCAGCCAGACTGATCAACAGCAGCGGCGGCAGCAGCAATGCCACATCCAATAAATTCCCGAATCTGATTTTCCCTGGAAAAGATATGGGAATGTCGGTGAACCTGATGTTGAAGGATATCAACCTGTTCTTGGAAGCGGGAAAGAAGTACCGGGTGCCGACATTTATCGGGGATACGACATACCAGCTGTGGAATCTTCCGGTTGCGGAAGGACACGGCGGGGAAGACTTAAAAGCGTTTATCGAGATGTATGAGCGTTTGTGCCAGGTTCAGTTAAATGGAATTGGTGCGGACGTGAAAGAGACAAAGTAAGAGATATAAAAACCTCATTCATGAAGGTACGGAGGGCCGGAAGTTTCTGTAATGGAGACTGACGGCCCTTTTTCTGTTGTCATGTATCCGAAAGAAAATGGCGATGACAGAATCTGCAGGCGGGGGGAGAAATACGTTTGGTATGAGAAATTGACGGAGAAACCAGATTGATAAAATTATTTGAATAATTATATACAATAAAACAATTAACAAGCAATATTAAAATAAATATATTTTTATCTAAAAATATATTGACAAATGGAGACTTATCGCATATAATAAAGACAACAAAAAGAAAGAGAGAACAAAGCAAAGAAGACGAAAAGGTTCGTACTTAAAAAAATCTAAGTAAAGGAGGTACAGTCCACCGAACACATAAGTCTCGTTCTATTTTTCAAACTTGAAAAATTTGGAACAAAGGAAAAACACAAAACCGGGTAATTAATCGAAAAAAAGATTATTTGAAATCCTTCAAGATATGACGAGAAAGTATCAAAAAGAGAAATACAATAATCGATATGTGAACGAAAAGAAAGATAAGATTTCGGAAAAAGCCGGTGGAGTGAAAAAGAAAAATTTCATATAGAAAACAAAATCTAATGAAAACGAGGTAAGATCCATTGGATAACGCAGAACATTAAAGTGGGTATCGAAACAAGAAAATTGATTCGGTACCCACTTTTTATGTGCAATTAGAGCTCTGCTGTCTGTGTAAGATGGTCGGGAGGCAGACACGGGACTGCCTGGTTTCGGAGTCTGTGAAATCTGTTGTTGTCAGGTCTTTCTAGGGTGAACGGCAGCACAGCAGTTTACTCAGATTGACGCAGAATGTTCAGGTGAACAAACAGGAGAGAATTGCTGACCTGCATTTTAGATCCCTTCACAGTCAAAGGGCGGCGTATATTCTTCTTTAGCGCTGCTTCTTTCCTGCATGAAACCTTCCGTGAGACCGAGGTCGATGGCGGTATCAACGACTTTGTTGTACTCGTAGGAGGTGATACGGCGGTTGATCTCCGGATATTCGGCGCTCTTGTAGAACGGCGTGTACTGGCTCATTATGCTGATGAGGTACTGGTGTTCCGGGAGGTTTTCCTTAATCCAGTGGAGAAGACGGATCGAGTCTTCTTTTGCGCCCGGAAGGACCATGTGGCGGATGATGACGCCGCGGTCTAACATTGCCGGGTTCTTTTTATTCCAGGAAAGTCCGCCGGTGAGGCGGATCATTTCTTTTATGGCGGCGGAAGCTTTTTCGAAATAGTCCGGGGCAGCGGAGTATTTCTTTGCGAGACCGCTGTCCATGTATTTGAGGTCCGGGAGCCAAATATCGACGTAATCGGCGAGGTCCCGGATCGTCTCGAGTTTCTCATATCCCCCACAGTTAAAGACAACAGGAATCTGAAGCTTCGGTTTCGCGAGATCCAGGGCGCGGACGATGGACGGGGCATACTGGGTTCCGGTTACGAGGTTGATGTTTGCGGCACCTTTTTCCTGAAGTTCCAGGAAAATATCAGCGAGGCGGGAGACGGAGATGGTCTTTCCGTAATTTTCGTGGCTCAGCTGGAAGTTCTGGCAGAAGACGCAGCGCAGAGTGCAGCCGGAAAAAAAGACAGTTCCGCTTCCGGTGGTGCCGCTGATACATGGCTCTTCCCACATATGTAAGGCGGCTCTGGCGGCGCGAAGCTCATGTCCGGCGCCGCAGAAGCCGGTGGATGTTGTACGGTCGGCATGACATTCTCTTGGACAGAGGGTGCATGATTTGTAGATGGATTCGGTTAACATAACTTTAAATACTTCTTTCGTGTTGGTTTAGGATTTATAACGGTCGGAATCATCAGTTGCCTGATCCGGGGTATCCGGCAGGTAGTGGTAGAGATCCTGATAGTGCTCTAATTCTGCGTCAGTCTCCGGGAGCGCCGGAATCAGGCCGGTGCAGTCGGTGGCGGAGCAGGACTGGATGTCGATATCCCAGTCGGTGCTGGAGAGCAGCTTTTTCGATGAGTCTTTCATGGAATCACCTCCTGAATTATAGCTTTTCCCGGGGAAAAGAACATGATACAGGAAAGTAATTCATAAAAAATCATACAGTGCGAGAATGCTGAAATTAAAACATTTCAAAACAGAAAAGTAAATGAAAAATTTAATAGCCTGTTTTGATAAAAAAAGTTTTGAAATAATCCGTCAATGGTTTACATAACAACAGCTAGATTTTTGCGATGGAAGATATCAAAAAATTCAGTTCTCACAGAAATACATACTTTCTTTCATTTGAGATAATCAGCAATTACGCTCCAGGCACCCGTTAGTTTCTCCAGCGTCCATGCCGCATTCGCCGGACTCGTGGACGGAAGAGAGACAGCGGAAATTCCGGTCACGGATTCCTGATATTTTTTATAGTAATTCCAGGAAGCTTTTCCATTGCAGAAGATCGCCTGGATATCGGCCGCGGATAGGATCCTGGAGAGGTCGTTGGGCACGACATCCCGGATGGAACTGTCGCTGGAACCCTCGATGGAGCAGGAGGCGATCACATCCCAGAGGGCGATGTGATGGGAGAGGAGAAATTCCTTTTTCTCATCGATAGTGCCTGGGACCGGAACCTCCAGAACGACTGCCAGGGTCTTCCAGAACCGGTTCTGTGGATGATGATAGAAAAAATGACCTTCCCTGGATTTGACAGACGGGAAAGAACCGAGGATTAGGATCCGGGAGCGGCTGTCAAAAACGGGCGGAATTGGGTGGGTGACTGTATTCATAATAGATTGCCTTTCAAGTTATACGCTGTATTATGATTTCAAGTTATAATACATGCGGAAATTCAAAAACACTATGAGCAAAAGTTCACAAAAGTAAAATTTTGCGCTATTAAAAGGTGAATCATCCGCGGAAGCTGACGGAGATATGCAGCAGCACAGGCGGTGGATTCTGTGAATGATAAAATTGCTATCCATGTTGTATTGTAGCGTTTCTGAAATTTTTTGTAAACATAGAAATTTCATACTTTTTTTATTGCCTTATGGGGAAACTCAACTTATAATGATTAGGTATCACGA
>Ga0129312_1001948_pt1 | contig 10991 bp, 12 predicted proteins | sample O827metagenome_FD_94434 | JGI IMG/M metagenome (GOLD analysis project Ga0129312, IMG submission 94434) | Orangutan group fecal microbial communities from Wisconsin, USA - O827 metagenome | ecosystem: Host-associated > Mammals > Digestive system > Large intestine > Fecal | place: USA: Wisconsin... | reverse complement strand
GATACTCTGACATACGCTTCATCGCTGGTCTGCGTGATCGTGACCGTTCCGTTTTCCTGCGTATACTTGATCGCATTCGACAGCAGATTGTTCCATACCAGTTCCATGAGCCCCGGATCTGCAAAGGAGTGATCGTCTGTTTTTCCAGCTTATTCAGCTTTAACATATTCTGTATCAGTTCTGCCAGTTCGATCGGCTTTACCATGTAATCATCGATTCCCAGCTGAAATCCCTTCTGCTTGGAAGGCAGGTCATATAAACTATGATACAGCTCATCAAATGCATCATCTGCATTCAGTACACCTTTTGTCTCAAGCCCTACGCCGTTTAGCCATTTACACACGGTCTTATTTAATTTTTCATCATCATCTACCACTAAGATATGTATCATGCTGCAGCCTCCGTATTTCTTTTTATATAATACCCGACCGGATAAACATATACAATGTCATTTTGTAACTATCAGACTCAAAAAACCTATACTACACATGTCTCGTATAGTATAGATCGTTCGTGTTTGAGGATTCTGATAAAAGAAACCAAACGTATGAATCATATATTTTTTGCCATAATAGACTTTCTCAGTTTCCTTTATTCTTTCATCAATATCCTCTATTTTGTACTGCTCGACGACGGCATCCAAATGTTCTATCAGAAACACTTATTGCCGAAAATGTTTTTTCCTCTAACAATTTCAAAAGTGCTTCATACATTTCATTTTTTACATATACATTTGCCTGACTGATTCTCTTATTCATAAAATAAACCTCTTATAAGCCCATTATATCAGACAATGCCTTTTTGTCCTGTTACTTCTTATTTTTGAAATTTTCATAGGAAATCCGCCCAAAAAACTGCCTATTTCCAAGCTCTCGGAATTGTGGTAGAATGAAAAAAAAGAACAATAAACGATAATTTTAGAGTACATACCGATATGGAAATTATAGAAATCAAAGAGAATAAAAAACAATTTCTCCCCTTATTACTGTTAGCCGATGAACAAGAGAGCATGATAGACCGATATATTGATAGAGGAACGATGTATGTATTAGTCGATAATGGGGTTAAATGCGAGTGTGTAGTAACCGATGAGGGCAAAGGCATTCTTGAAATTAAAAATATTGCAACTGCGCCAGAATATCAGGGCAAAGGTTACGGCAAGGCACTAATTGACTTTATTGCTGCGAAATATAAAGGGAAGTATTCGATACTACAAGTTGGTACAGGGGATAGCCCGTTGACCGTTCCTTTTTATGAAAAATCTGGTTTTGCCCGCTCACACAGCATTGAAAATTTTTTTATTGATAACTATGACCACCCTATTTTTGAAGGTGGGGTTCAACTAACAGATATGATTTATTTACAGAAAAAAATATAAATTCCCATTTATCGGGCAGACAAGGAGGGAGTGCACGGAACTATCCATCCAAGAACGATTGAAAGACCTGCGTTTGAACGATGATATGATTGAGCTGCTGAAAAGCGGACTAGTGAACAATTCTCTCCTGTGCAGGCCGCAAACGCCATAGTGGATACCATGAGCGCAACGATTATGAAGCGGTACAATCCCGGCCTGACTGACCCGCAGTTACGGCAGCTTGCCGCCGCCCATATTGACGATGACAGCTTTTGCCGCTACGTGATACAGCAGGACATAAACGGCATAGCCCTTGAACTACGGGAAGCTGTCGGAGGAAGAAAGAAAGTGGCTGAAAGGGATTGCGCAGAAGTCGGACTTGCTGAAAAACCCAAAACCGCAGCGGTGGAGAAAGTAAAGGGATAAATCGGGATTTGGCAAAGGCGTGTATATGAAAAAGTAACTTCCAGTTTGCAAGAGAAAGGTATGGTGAGCGAATGAGAATATTATACGAACTTTCATGGTTATGGGAGACGCTGGTTATTGCGCTTGCGGTTGCGGCTGTTTGCGTGGTTTGCGCCATGCTAATCTGTAAGGCAGTAAAGAAGAACCTCAGCAAAAAAGCGGCGGCAGTTATCGGCGCAGCAGCGTTTGCGGGCGCTGTTTTGGCAGTCATTGTGATTGCCCGGACTCCGATGCCGCTTTGATTAAACGGGATGTTTGTTGCACTTGAAGGTTTTTGTAGTACCCATTTTTATCCAAACACTTAATAATATTTTATTGAAATTCAACTATTTTTCTGAAAAAAGTTTCTGTTTCCGCTCAATCATCTCATCGATCCGTTCGATGTACTGCGTGACATCCTTCACATTTGCACATCGCTCGATCCGTCCGTCCGGATACACGCGCTTAGTGACTGAACCGGCGCCGAGTGCAAGGATCGTCTGCTTTTCTTCCATGATGAGGATATTATAGATGCCCTCTTTTCCAGGCAGTCCGTAACCGACATTCTCGAAATTACCGGCCATATTTTTCTGGCGGTAGAGATAATACGGATTCATGCCCATCGCCGCTGCGCCCTGCGCGGTCAGCGCATGATGCTCCGGTGTGATCTCCATCTTATAATCCTTGTATTCATCGCGACAGATATTGAGTCTGGCTGCCCGCTTGAGTGCCAGTGAATGTACGGTCAGATTGTCCGGATGCAGACGCCCGATCTGTTCCATCGTCTGTCTGACATCATCTAAGGATTCTCCGGGCAGACCGAGGATCAGATCCATATTGATATTGTCAAATCCGAGCTCTCTCGCCAGATAAAAACTCTCGATCGTCTGAGCGACCGTATGATGTCTGCCGATGACCTTCAATGTCTCGTCCTTCATCGTCTGCGGATTGACAGAGATACGATCTACGATCGGATGCTTTCTGATCGCTTCGAGTTTTTCACGTGTGATGCTGTCCGGTCGTCCTGCCTCTACCGTGAACTCCAGCAGATGCGAGAGATCAAACCGCTCCTCGATCATCATGAGCAGCCGGTCCATCTGCTCCGGTTCGAGCGTCGTCGGTGTACCACCGCCGATATAGATGGAATTGAGCTTTTTATGTCCGAACTGTTCTTTCGCATAATCCAATTCATGCTCTAACGCATCCAGATAAGCATCGACCCGTCCGCGCCATGCGCCAAGCGGATAAGATGTAAATGAACAATACAGACACGTACTCGGACAGAACGGAATACCCACATAGAGGCTGAATCCGTTCTCATAGTCAAGTCTGGACAGCAATGCCCGCTCGCGTCCGGCGATATCGATCGCAAGATCGATCTTTTCATCACTCATATGGTATGCCTGTCTCATATGCTCTGCGATCTGCGGTGTATCCCAGCCTTCTTCCAACAGCTGCATCGGTATCTTGGTCGGACGGATGCCTGTGAGCGATCCCCACGGCAGTTCATGCCCGGTGATCTGTACCAGCATATCATAGAGTCCGATCTTTAAGACGTTTTTCACATCCAGACGATCTGTGGATGCACATTCCATCTGTACATTGACCGGCTCAGCCTGCTGTACTCTCCAGCATGCATGGATCTGCGTTTTTTTCTGTTCTGTCTCAGAAAAGTCGATATCCAGCCATGCGCTGACCGGCTCCTCCGGTTCCTTTTTTTCTGCTGACACGCAAACATTCTCTGATGGAAAGAATGCTTTCACCAGAGAATGGATGTCATATTCAAAATCTGCTTTATTTAACTGTACTTGTATCATGATCTTATATAAATGAATTGTATTGTTTCTCTGTACTGATCTTCGTAGGTTCGCCGTGTCCCGGATAGACGATCGTCAGATCCGGCAGCTTGAACAGCTTTTCCCTGACAGAACGCACGAGCTGTGACATGCTGCCACCCGGCAGATCTGTCCGTCCGACGGACTCACAAAACAGCGTGTCGCCGGAAAATACGACACCCTCTTCCGGGAAATAATAGCATGCGCCACCGGGTGTGTGCCCGGGCGTATGCAGTACCTGTATCTCCATTCCGGCGAGTTCTAACGTATCCCCGTCATGTACCTGTTCATCAGCCGTGGCCAAGGCGCTCGTCCCGATCATCGCTCCACAGTTGAGCTGCGGCTGCTGCAGCATATCCGCATCGTCTGCATGCACATATACTGGTATCCTGTACTGTTCTCTCAGCGCATCGACACCCATGATATGGTCAAAATGTGCATGCGTGAGCAGAATAGCGGCCGGTGCATATCCACCCGCCTTGATCTTGTCTGCCAGCCGGCCAGACTCATCACCCGGATCGATGATGATACATTCCTTCGTCTGTTCGTTGATCGCAAAATAGCAGTTAGTGCCTACGACACCTACCACGTAATGTTCTATCTTCATCAGCCTGTTGTCCTCTCTATATCGATGACGCTCTCTACCTGACGCAGCTTTTCGATCAGGCCGTTGACCTGTTCCTTGCCCTTCGTCTCAAATGAGATCGAGATCGTCGCGATTCCCTGTTTGCTCGTCTTGGAGTGGATCGAATTGATATCGATACCACGCTCGGTAAATGTACGGGTCAGATCCACGAGCAGACCGGTACGGTTGTTTCCATATATATTGATCTCTGCGAGATAAGTGCCCTCATCGCTGCTGCCGCTGCCGCTCCATTCTGCCTCGATCAGACGCGCCTTCTCCATCTCGGACAGATTGATCATATTGATACAATCGGTACGGTGGATCGATACGCCTCGTCCGCGTGTGACGAATCCCACGATCTCGTCACCCGGCACCGGACTACAGCATTTTGACAGATGCACGGCGATATCATAGAGACCCTTGACCACGATACCGCTCTTGGAACGATGCTCGCTCGGCTGGCGCTCGACATTCGTGTGCTCGATCTGCTTTAACACATCCTCATCGGTCACAACAAGCGGATGATCCTTGCGGTATTCCTCCTGCATACGGTTCGCGACCTGACTCTCCTTGAGTGCACCGTGTCCGATCGTCGCCAGACAGTTTTCCCACTGCGGAAATCCGTATTTGCGCAGGATCTTCGCCTGATATTCGGGCTTATTGATATCCGGCCAGTTGATACCCTTGCTCTTACAGTATTTCTCTAACAGTTCCTTACCCTTTAAGATATTTTCTTCCTTAAACTCACTGCGGAACCACTGATTGATCTTATTTTTCGCCTGTGTACTCTTGACGATATTGAGCCAGTCACGGCTCGGTCCCTTGGAATTCTGCGATGTGATGATCTCTATACGGTCACCGTTCTGGATCTTATAATCGATCGTCACGAGCTTGCCGTTGACCTTGGCTCCGATCATCTTATTTCCGACTGCCGAATGCACACTGTAGGCAAAATCGATCGGTGTGGAGCCGTTCGGCAGATTCTTCACATCACCCGAAGGTGTGAAACAGAATACCGTATCGGAAAACAGATCCAGATCGCTCTTTAACAGGCTCATGAATTCCTTATTGTCGGACATGTCACGCTGCCACTCTAAGATCTGGCGCAGCCAGCTCAGCTTTTCTTCCTCGCCTCCGACTGCATTGCCGTTGGCAGCTTCCTTGTATTTCCAGTGTGCCGCGATACCGTACTCAGCCGTACGGTGCATCTCATAGGTACGGATCTGGATCTCAAACGGGCGTCCGTCCGGTCCGATCAGTGTCGTATGCAGTGACTGGTACATGTTGGGCTTGGGCATCGCGATATAGTCCTTGAAACGGCCGGGGATCGGCTTATACATCTCGTGGATCACGCCAAGTGCCGCATAACAGTCCTTGACATCGTTGACCAGAATACGGATCGCGAACAGATCATAGATCTGATCGATCGTCTTGCCCTGATTGACCATCTTTTTATAAATACTGAAAAAATGCTTGCTGCGGCCGTCGATCGTTGCCTCGATGCCGGCATCCTTGATATGATGCTTGACTTCTTCCACAAGTTTTTTCACATACTCGTCTCTGGCACCCTTGCGCATCGCTACCTTCTCGACCAGATCATAATAGGCTTCCGGCTCCAGATATTTGAGTGAGAGATCATCGAGCTCCGTCTTGATCTTGGATATACCGAGACGCTGTGCGATCGGTGCGTAGATGTCCATCGTCTCACGCGCCTTTTCCTTCTGCTTCTCCGGCGTCATGTAGCGCAGGGTACGCATATTGTGCAGGCGGTCTGCCAGCTTGATCAGGATCACGCGGATATCCTTTGCCATTGCGAGGAACATCTTGCGCAGATTCTCTGCCTGGATCTCTACCTTATCCGCATCATAGGAGAGCTGACCGAGCTTGGTGACGCCATCAACGAGCAGTGCTACCTCGTCATTGAACTCCTCGGCGATCTCCTCATCCGTCATGACCGTATCCTCGACCACATCATGCAGCAGTCCCGCTACGATCGTCTCCTTATCCAGCTCCAGTTCCGCCAGGATCAGGGCGACACAGAGCGGATGTATAATATAAGCCTCGCCGGATTTACGCACCTGCCCCTTATGGGCATCATTCGCGATCCGGAAGGCTTTCTCGATCATCGATATATCGTCTGAAGGGTGATATTTGCGCACACAATTGATCAGCTCCTCATACAAGATCTCGGGGCTGACAAAATCGTCCATCTTACGGATATGTTCAGAGGTGGACACTACCTCTTGTTCTAATTGTTCAATCTGCTCAGTTGTAACATCTGCCATACGATCACCCTAACTACATTATTTTTCTCATGTATTCCGCTTTTTTGTATCTACTCTGAATAGTTATAAAAAATTTTACTAAATAATGAAAAAAATTTCAATCCCACAGATAAACGGAATATTCAAAATATTGTATCATTTTTTATACAAAATGCAAAAAAATCATGAGGGAGCTATGTGCCGCCTGCGCATAACTCCCTCTCTACCTCTTATAATGCCTTGATCCGCTCCAATGCTGCGACCGTGTTCTCATAACTGCCGAATGCGGTCAGACGGAAATATCCTTCTCCGCTCGGTCCGAAACCTGATCCAGGTGTACCTACGACATTGGCCTTTTCTAACAGATAGTCAAAGAACTCCCAGGATGTCATGGCATCCGGTGTCTTTAACCAGATGTACGGTGCGTTCACACCGCCGTATACCTCAAAACCTGCCTCCTGCAGTCCGGACTTGATCGTAGACGCATTCTTCATATAATATGCGATCTGCTCCTTCAACTGTGCTTTTCCGGCATCGGAATAGACAGCTTCCCCTGCTCTCTGGATGATGTACGGTGCACCATTGAACTTTGTTCCGTGACGTCTCGCCCACATGCCGTGCAATGATACGTCCCCACACTTCAGTTCCTTCGGAACGACCGTGTAGCCCAGACGCACACCGGTAAATCCGGCATTTTTGGAAAAACTCTTCAACTCGATTGCACAGGTCTTCGCCCCTTCGCACTCATAGATCGTATGTGCCACATCATCTTCTGAAATATATGCCTCATATGCACCGTCGTAGATGATCACTGCTCCTACTTTATTCGCATAATCGACCCACTCCTGTAACTGTGCCTTGGTGATCGTCGTTCCGGTCGGGTTATTCGGCAGACACAGATAGATCATATCCGGTGTCTCCTTCGGAAATTCCGGTACAAATCCGTTCTCTCTCGTGCACGGCATATAGATCACATTGCTCCACATACCGGTCTGTGCATCGTAAGTACCGGTTCTGCCCGCCATGACATTAGAATCCACATAGACCGGATAGACCGGGTCACAGACAGCGATACGGTTGTCCACGGAAAAGATCTCCTGAATGTTTCCGGAATCACTCTTGGCACCGTCTGATACAAAGATCTCATCCGGTGAGATATCACATCCGCGCGCCTTGTAATCATTGTCTGCGATCGCTTTACGCAAAAATTCATAGCCGAGATCCGGTGCATAACCGTGAAATGTCTCGGCATGTCCCATCTCATCTACCGCCTTATGCATCGCATCGATGATCGCCGGTGCGATCGGCTGTGTCACATCACCGATACCCAGACGGATGATCTGCTTATCCGGATTGGCCTCGCTGTACGCCGCTACTTTTTTCGCGATCGTACTGAACAGGTAGCTTCCCGGTAATTTCTGATAGTTGTCATTGATCTGAAACATGTTTGTCACTCCTTTGTTTTTCCTTTTATATATCTATCTCCCCATCATACACGACCGTTGCCGGTCCTGTCATGTATACCAGATTGTTCTCCCGGTCCCATCGGATGCGCAATGTACCGCCGAGCAGTTCTACTTCCACCTCAGTGTCCGCCTGTGCATAGCCGCATAAAACAGCCGCGACGACTGTCGCACACGTTCCCGTACCGCAGGCCAGCGTCTCGCCGCTGCCGCGCTCCCACACACGCATGCGCAGATGTGTCTCATCGATCACATTCACAAATTCCGTATTGACACGTTTCGGGAATGCCTCGTGATGTTCAAAATCCGGTCCGATTTTTTCAAGATCCAGATCTCTCACATCCTCCTCCATAAATGTCACGCAGTGCGGATTACCCATGGATACACAGGTGACATCATACGTCCTGCCTGCGACTGTCAACGGCTCGCCAATGACCGGGCTGACTGGAAATTTTGCAGGGATCTGCTCTGTCTCTAAGATCGGCGCACCCATGTTGACACGCACCTCCTGTACTTTTCCGTCAGTAACGGTCAGTTCCAGTGTCTTGATACCGGCCAGTGTCTCAACGCGGACGATCGTCTGATTCGTCAGTCCGTAATCATAGACATATTTCCCGACACAGCGGATACCGTTGCCACACATCTCTCCGCGTGAACCGTCCGCATTATACATCACCATCTCAAAATCTGCGACCTTCGACGGGCAGATCAGGATCAGTCCGTCCGAACCGATACCAAAATGCCGGTCACTGACAAATCTGGCGACCTCTTCAGGTTGCGCGACTGTCTCTTTCAGGCAGTTCACATATACATAGTCGTTGCCACATCCGTGCATTTTTGTAAATTTCATAGATTATCCCTCTTTCTGTTACTACACTAGCGCTCACTCATGAGACTTAAGATCATATCGGCTGTCTCTACAACGCCAGTTCCGTTATCCATGCTCGCTTTCTGCAGATAGCGGTGTGCTTCCGGCTCTGTCAGTCCGTTTCGCTCCATGAGCAGCATCTTGGCACGCTCGATCGTCCGCTGCTCCTCCTGTGAGCGCACACGCGGCTTGGCACGCATTTTTTTGCGCCAGCGCGAGTATGCATAGCTCATGACCTCCATCGTCGAGAGCAGCTCATTCACATGCAGCGGTGTCGCCAAACTGAAGATATCCGGAATGGTACGCGCCTCGACATAATCTTTGGGACCGATCATCAGAAACTGGAAATTTTTCCCTGCATTATCATAGATATCGATCGCCATTCCATCGACCAGCTTGTAATTGCTGACGATGACCCCGCTGTCACACTCGCTCGCCGCCTGCAGTGCCTGTGCGACGGTCGACACCGATGCATCTACGTCGTAGCCGGCTTTGCGCAGCACATTTTTCAGGCTTTTTGCCGTTTCGGGTTTTGGAAATACTAAAATAATGTTCATTCGTGCGAGTCTCTTTCCGGTTTAGAATTTATACAAGTATTCCTCGAGTTCCCAATCAGTCACCTGTGTACGATAAGTCACCCATTCCTGCTTCTTGATCTTCAACAGCTTGTTACAGATATGATTGCCTAATACATTACGGACAAATTCATCTGCTTCAAACAAGTCGATCGCCTCTTTTAAAGATTCCGGCATACGTGCGATATTGAGCGTCTCTTTCTCCGCATCACTCATCGCGAACACGTTCATCTGTACCTCTGCCGGCGGCTTGATCTGGTTTTTGATACCGTCCAGTCCTGCTGCCAGACACAGCGCCAGCGCCAGATACGGATTCATGGAAGGATCCGGGCTGCGCAGCTCGATACGCTTATTGGAATCCTTGACCATCGGAATACGGATCAGCGGTGTACGGTTGGTAAATGACCATGCGACATCAGTCGGCGCTTCGTAACCGGGCACCAGTCTCTTATAAGAATTGACTAACGGGTTCATGATCAGCGTCATCGCCTGGATATGCTTCATGATACCACCGATAAAATAATATGCTTCTTTGCTCAGACCATACCTGCCGTTCGGATCATAGAAGATATTTTCTCCGTCACGGGTCAGTGACATATTCAGATGCACACCACTGCCGGCCACATCTGCCTTGGGCTTGGGCATAAAGCTTGCGAACAGTCCATGACGCTTGGCTACCGTCTTGACTGCCAGCTTAAATGTCATAAAATCGTCTGCGATCGCTAATGCTTCTTTATATTTAAAATCTACCTCATGCTGTCCGGCTGCGACCTCATGATGGGATGCCTCGATCTCACAGCCCATATCCTCCATGGTCAGTACGATATCACGGCGTGCATTCTCTCCGGAATCGTTCGGTCCGAGATCAAAATATCCCGCACGCTCTCTCGTCTCTAAAGTCGGATTACCCTCTTCGTCTGTATTCAGCAGGAAAAATTCGCATTCCGGTCCGACCTGGAAATCGTAACCCATCTCCTTTGCCTCTCCGATCACGCGCTTTAACACGCCACGCGGATCTCCCTTGTAAGGCTTTTCGTTCGCTCCGTATACGTCACAGATGATACGTGCGACCTTGCCCTGCTGCGGGCGCCACGGGAAGATGGCAAATGTGTCCGGATCCGGATACAGATACATATCGGACTCCTCTACACGCGCAAAGCCCTCGATGGATGAGCCGTCGAACACATACTGGTTGTTCAGCGCGCGCTCTAACTGATTTTTGGTGATCGCGACGTTTTTCAGTGTGCCGAACAGATCTGTAAACTGCAGACGGATGAATTCGACGTCCTCGTCCTCTACCATTTGTAAAATATCCTGTTTTGTGTAATGTGACATTTCTATGTTCTCCTTATATAAATAATTAATATTCAGATATATAAACCGGGCTGTCTGGCTGCGAAACTGATTCACTGTGTAAAACAGGACATGCGAGCGCATCCGCACAACACAAAATATCAGCAGCGCGAGCAAGTCATGTCTGATTTTGCTGCCTTTGCACGATGGAGATGAGACTTGTAAATCGTGGAAGCCTTTGCTGAACACGATTTAGTTTTTCCAAGG
>Ga0129312_1001945_pt1 | contig 10994 bp, 7 predicted proteins | sample O827metagenome_FD_94434 | JGI IMG/M metagenome (GOLD analysis project Ga0129312, IMG submission 94434) | Orangutan group fecal microbial communities from Wisconsin, USA - O827 metagenome | ecosystem: Host-associated > Mammals > Digestive system > Large intestine > Fecal | place: USA: Wisconsin... | reverse complement strand
CTGTGGCATATGAGTGATAACCTTATTATTACGATCGGAAGAGAATGCGGAAGCGGAGGAAGACATATCGGGCAGGCGTTAGCTGAGAAGCTCGGTATCAAGTGTTACGACAAAGAGCTCCTGAATCTGGCTGCAAAAGAGAGCGGTCTCTGCAAAGAGCTGTTTGAGACCCACGACGAGAAACCGACGAGCAGTTTCTTATATTCCCTGGTGATGGATACATATTCCCTGGGATATACGAATTCCGCTTACATGGATATGCCGATCAACCACAAGATCTTCCTTGCGCAGTTTGATACGATCAAAAACCTTGCGGACAAGGAATCCTGCATAATCATCGGACGCTGCGCTGACTACGCGCTGGCAGATTATCCGAACGTGGTTTCCGTATTTATTACCGCTGATGAGGATGTAAAGATTAAGACTTTGATGGAACGCCATAAAATCTCCGAGTCCCAGGCAAAAGATCTCATGATCAAGACCGATAAGAAACGTTCCAGCTACTATAACTATTATTCCAGCAAGCGCTGGGGCGACTCCAAGAGCTATGACCTCTGCTTAAACAGCAGCAAGATCGGCTATGACGGAGTTGTGAAGATGATTGAAGATTTCGCTGAGATCAAAAAGGCGTATAAGAAGTAAGTGATATTAAAGCAGGGCAGGAAGCAGAATCAAATCTGTTTCCTGCCCCGTTTTTTAACGATTCTATCAATGCGCCCGACTTTTCGCAGAGGGGAAATCGACAAAAGGCAATATGGTATATATTTTGGAGATATGTTGAATTGAGATCACGAATCAGATATTTGAAACGGACAAAAAGAATCCCGACGTGAAGGGAAGGCTGGAACCGACTCTTGCCACGAATTTTAATTTGTGTTAAAATTACGATGTAAAAGCGAATAGTAGGCTTGTTTCCAAAGAAACTGAGCATGTAGACGATTTTTTGAAGCTGATGGCAGTTTTAACGGGCGATAATCGGTATGTTGATATCGTGAAGCTCGATGGAAAGGAGATCGTGAACATGTGTGATGTTGCAACGAGATTAGAGAATCTTGGTATACAGAAAGGTCTTGCAGAAGGAGATATGAAGCGCCTCATCAAACAGACCTGTAAAAAAATGCAGAAATCTCTTTCGGCCGAAGAAATTGCCGATGACCTTGCGGAGGACAACATTGACCTCATCCAGAAAATTATGGATGCAGCCAAAGCTTTTGCGCCGGAATATGATATAGACGCAATTTACGAAAAAGTGATAAAGTAAAAGATGTGCTGAATAAATACGGCGCAGAATTAAGAAAACAGTATTTACCAAGGGCTTCCCGATAATTGGGAGGTCCTTTTTGAGTTCTTATCCATTTAAATGGTGTAATTTCAGATACCTTTCAGGAGCAATATTCTTTTCCTTGAAAAATATAATGGTTTCTACCATGCTTAGTGCAACAAAAGTGTATCCAGAGTTATTGCAATCGGATTGTTGCACGGAGCTTGGAAATTTAAGCAATCTTGTCTTGAACTTAATTTTAACTTAGATATTGCATCTTAACTTAAAATAAGTTATAATACAGAAAACAAGTTAAGATTGGAGACAAACTCATGGAATATCTCAATAAAGTCCTTGGAATCAAGGTGACTTATGGGAATGCAGAGTTTCAGCATCTACCCAATTTTATAGCTACAAGATATCGTCTGCAGAAGGTGGCAATGAATGGACAAGGGGCGATCTTCGTTTACCCCAAAACAGCATTGGAACAAATTGGAGTGCTGAAAAAGCATATTGCCCGGATACAGAAAAATGGAAATCTGCCCGTCGTACTGATATTAAAAGAAAGTACATCTCGCCAAAAAGAATATTTGATCCGTGAGAAAATTCCTTTTATTGTGGAAGAAAAACAGATTTATCTACCTTTTATGGCATTGTATCTGCAGGAACGATGCAGCGCAGAAAAGCAGACAAGGGAAGAAATCCTTCCATCGGCACAGATGCTGTTGCTGCATTTCATCTATAAAGGCGCACAAGAACTGTCTACAAGCCAAGCTGCAAAAGACTTGGAACTGACACCAACCTCTATATCGCGAGCATCGAAACAACTGGAGGAAATGGGATTGCTGCAGACTAAGAAAATGGGTGTACAGAAGATTCTGTTATCTGAGGATTCACCTAAAGAATTGTTCCAGAAAGCCGAGGGTAAGCTTCTGAATCCGATAAAGCGAACCGTCTATATTCCAAAAGAATTTGTTGGAACAGATTTGTTAGAAAGCGGATACTCGGCACTGGCCGAATGCTCTATGCTGAATGCACCGAATGTCAAATGTTACGCAACAGAAAAAATCTCTCAATGGAAGAACGTTATGACAAACAGCTTGCAGGATTCACAGATGCAGGTGCTTGTAGAAATGTGGAGATACGATCCAAAAAAATTGTCTAAACGAATCTTGGTAGATGAACTTTCGTTGGCATTAGCACTGCGAGAGGATGTAGATGAACGAGTTGAAGAAGCAGTAGAAAAAATGTTGAATAAACTATGGGAGAAGATAGATGGTTACAGGAATTGACAGCTTTAAAGAGTGGTTCAAAGGCAGCGAAGAACAGTATGCAATTATTGGAGGAACGGCATGTGATATTCTGATGACAGAGGACGGTCTGAACTTCCGTGCAACAAAGGATATTGATCTCGTTCTGATTGTAGAAGCTGTTGATGCGAATTTCGGGAAGAAGTTTTGGGACTATGTAAAACAGGCTGGGTATGAACATTGTAATAAAAGTTCGGGAGTGCCGCAGTTTTATCGTTTCAGTCATCCAAGTTCAAACCAATATCCGGCAATGATCGAACTTTTTACCCGAAGACTGGAGGCCATTCACCTTCCAGACGATGCAGTATTGACACCCCTGCCGATAGATGAAGATATTTCGAGCTTGTCCGCGATCCTTTTAGACGATGATTACTACGAATTTTTGAAACAGGGAAAAGTTACTGTGGATGGGGTGACCGTTTTAGATGCGGCCTATTTGATTCCATTTAAGGCAAAAGCGTGGATGGACTTGACAGATCGTAAAGCTGCAGGAGAACATGTTGACAGTAAGAATATTAAGAAACATAAGAATGATGTTTTCCGTCTTACAGAATTGATTGATCCAACGTCTAAGATTGTGACTCCTCAGGGAGTTTATGTAGATGTTCAGGAGTTTGTGCAGCGGATGCAAAACGAAAACGTTGATATTAAGCAGTTAGGGCTGGTGGGCAGAACGAAAGAGCGGATTCTGGAAGAATTAAAAGAAATGTATATTGTACAAGGATTATAGAGACGAAGCAATTAGCTCTGTCCGTTGAAATGTTCCATTGGGTATAAATTGAAAAATATATTAACACAGACTACAAAATAGTGACAATTGTAAACACAAGTAAAGGAATTCTTTTGTTGTGGTTGATGGAGAAGATGAATTGCGTCGAATTATGGCAGAACCATTGGAAAAATGGCGGGTATTTCTTCATCCGACGCAGAGAAAAATTGTCCAGAAAGAATATTCTGGGTCTGCAAGAGTGCTTGGTGGTGCTGGCACAGGCAAAACTGTAGTTGCTATGCATAGAGCAAAATATTTAGCCTCTAAATGTGACGGTCAGCAGAGAATTCTGATGACTACCTTTACTGCAAATCTCGCGGCTGATATCCGAGAAAACCTGCGTAAGATTTGTACATTGGAAGAACTTCGAAAAATAGAAGTCATTCATCTAGATGCCTGGGTGAATCAATTTCTTCGTGAATCAGGTTTTTCTGCTCAGATTGGGTATGATGATGCAATAAAGCCCCTTTGGGAGAAAGCTGTTTTATTGGCGGACATTGACCTGCCATTTGAGATTTCCTTTTATGAAGAAGAGTGGAATAGAATTGTGATAGCTCAAGAAGCTCTCACTCTCGAAAAGTATGTAAAGGCAACCAGAAACGGTCGAGGAACCAGACTTGATCGCAAAAAAAGAATGCAGATTTGGAAGGTTTTTGAAAACTATCAAAATCTGATGAAAGAGAATCAGATACGCGATATAAATACTGCCATGTATGAAAGCACAAAACTGCTTGAATCTACGAGTAGAAAACCACAATATGCAAGTATTATTATCGATGAAGGGCAAGATTTCAGCGATAATGCTTATCGCCTGATTAGAGCATTGGCAGGAGAAGAGCATCCAAACGATATTTTCATAGTCGGTGACTCTCATCAGAGAATATACCGAAATCATCCTACGCTTTCTAAGTGTGGCATAAATGTCCGTGGACGTAGTAACATACTGAGAATCAACTATCGTACTACAGAAGAGATTCGCAAACATGCATTTGCATTATTAAGCGGCATTTCGTTCGATGACTTGGATGATGACTTTGATTTCGGAGATAAATGCCAATCTCTGACTCATGGAGGGAATCCGATAGTTGAAAATTTCACAAATGCCAATGAGAAATTCGAGTTCCTTCTCAGCGAGGTAAAGAATTTAAAAGAGAATGGGGTATCGCTCACTGATATATGCGTTGTAGCACGTACTAAGAAGTTGGTTAACGATTACATTGCACTTTTTACAAAGGTTGGAATTCGCTCCTATGCAATTAAAAGAAATAAATCCGATGATCGTAGTGTTGATGGATTGCGTATTGCAACGATGCACCGAGTAAAAGGATTGGAATTCAAGTATGTATTTATTGCAGCTGTGAATAATAGAATTCTCCCGTTGACATCTGCAATTGATAGAACGGACGATATTGCCGAATCAGAATCAATCACTTCGGAAAAGTGCCTGCTGTATGTGGCAATGACAAGAGCACAAAAGGGCGTGTATATTACCAGCTATGGAAGACCTTCGGAATTCCTTGAATAAGTTTACATTTGTATGTAGAAAGGGCCAGCGCTTTAGGGCGCTGGCCTAATAATGTTAAATTTGGTAATTATTCCACCGTCACAGATTTCGCCAGGTTTCTCGGCTGGTCTACATCAAGGCCTTTCTGGACAGAAGCGTAGTAGGCGATGAGCTGCAGGACGACGGCGATTGGGAATACGGTGAACTTGTCGTCTTCCCTTGGGATGCGGATGATCACGTCGGCGATTCCCTCATCCACAGCGGTGTCTTCTGTTACAAGGAGTACCACATAAGCGCCTCTTGCCTTTACCTCACGGATATTGGAGATCGTCTTCGCGAAGATATGTTTCTGGGTCGCGATGGCGATCACCGGAACGTGGTCTGTGATCAGGGCGATGGTTCCGTGCTTTAACTCACCGGCTGCGTAGGCCTCCGCGTGGATGTAGGAGATCTCTTTTAACTTTAACGCGCCTTCCAGGGAGAACGCGTAGTCCATTCCGCGGCCGATAAAGAATACGTCCGGGTAATTCACGATGTGGGTGACGATTTCATTGATCGTATTTTCATCGCGGATCATGGTCTCCATGGAGGAAGCGCAGTTTAAAAGGTCGCTCATAAACTGCTCCGCGTGTTCTTCCGTGTATACGCCGCGCACAAGGGCCATACGGCAGAAGAGGAGATAGAGGGCAGCGATCTGTACCGTGTAGGCCTTCGTGCTCGCCACGGCGATCTCAGGGCCTCCATGGGTGTAGATCACGTAATCACTCTCGCGGGCAATCGTAGATCCCTTTACGTTTACAACAGAGATCACGGTGGAACCGCATTCTCTTGCAAGGCGGAGTGCCGCCAGGGTATCGATGGTCTCGCCGGACTGGGAGATTACGATGGTAAGGGTGGAGTCATCGATCAGCGGCTCCTCATAGCGGAACTCGGAGGCGATGGACACCGTCACCGGGATCCTAAGGCGTGGCTCGATCAGGGCTCTTGCCACCATACCGGCATGCATGGCGGTTCCGCAGGCGATAACGCGGATGTTTGTGATCCGTTTTAAGAGTTCGTCCGGGATCCCCTCATCGGAGAGATCCGGAAGGCCTTTGGAAAGTCTCGGAAGGATCGTCTTCTTTAATACTTCCGGCTGCTCATGGATCTCTTTCATCATGAAATGCGGGAAACCGTTCTTCATGGCCGCGTCCGTGTTCCAGGATGCCTCAAGGATCTCCGGCTCGATCTTTGTGCCGTCAAGCTCATAGAGGTTTGCGTGGTAGGCAGTGAGCTGGACGATCTTTCCTTCCGGCACAACAAAGTATTTCTTTGAATACGGAAGAAGGGCAGTCAGGTCGGAGGCGATCATGGCGCCTGAAGCCGTATAAGCCGCTACAAGCGGGCTTACGTTCCGCACTGCATAAACTTCACCTGGGCGGTCCTCAAACATGATGCAGAAGGCGTAGGAACCTTCCAGCTGGTTTAAGAATTCACGGATCGACGGGATCGGATCGCCGTTGTAGATCTCGTTTAAGGTCGCTGCGGCAACTTCAGTGTCTGTCTGGGAGTGAAGCTTTCCCTCCAGGTGGTATTTCGCGGTCAGGGCATGGTAGTTCTCAATGATGCCGTTATGGATCATCGTCACTTTTCCTGCCACATGGGGATGGGCGTTTTCACTTGTCACGCTGCCGTGGGTCGCCCAACGGGTATGGCCGATTCCGCAGTGGGACACGATGGGATCTTCCTCGCACACCTTGCGCAGGGCAGCAACTTTTCCGACTTTTTTGATAAAATGGATCTTTGACTTTTCATCGAACAGGGCGATTCCGGCACTGTCGTAACCGCGGTACTCGAGCTGGGTGAGACCGTTAAGCAGTACTGTCTGCGCGTCTAAAGGACCGCAGTATCCGATAATTCCACACATATATTTTCATCTCCAGTTTTTCGTTATGTAATATAGACTATGAGTCACAGGGCAGCATGCTGTCTTTTCATCCCCGCAGGGCTTTCCTAATGTTCAGAAGGGACGCAGAGAATTTCCGGTAAGCAAGCTTACGAGACATTCCTGTATCCCCCCAACGACCGCATGAGCCAACTTGTTACGATTATAGTATTAAATGGTCGGAAAGTCAATCTGAGGCTGTTTCCATGGGGAAAATTAAAAAAATCTTAACAAACTTTCCTTCCACTATATGTTATACTAACTCCGTTATATTTACATAATGCAGGAGATGTACGCTCAAAAATGAAGTTGAACGACCATTTAGATTTTCATAAATTACCTTTTGACAAAGAAAAGATCCGCGAGCAGGTAGAAAAGATCGCGGCGGACTGCATGCACTGGGTGACAAGCAGACAGAACGCGAGACCGCTTTTGGCGATGGCTTTATGCACCTGTATCGCGTTTTCCGCCATGTTTCCCTATATTCCGGTGATCGCACCGGCGGAGACCAGCACGGAGCGGATCTATGAGCCGGAGACTGTCGATATTCTTGATGACCCGACAGAAATCGCGGCGGAGGAGACTACAGCGGAGATCGATCCTGACGCGCCGGCTCCGTATAAATTGAACTTTGCGAACATGTATGAAGAGGGATCGGAGACCAGTTACGCGGAGATTCTGATGAAGGAGCTGATCCAGAAGGACTCCAAATGGTTTGCCGCGATCTATGACATGGCAAACACAGCGCCGGCAAAGCTTGCGCCGTCCTTCGGCCGCAAGGCTTCCTCTGTTCTCGGACAGTATAATCCGACTTCAAAGACCCAGGACAAGAATAATCCGTCCTCCTGGTATGTGGAACACTTTAAAAATGTAAAAGTAACGTTCTACAACGGGGATGGGGAGGTCACATCCGCGGTATCCAACGCCCAGGACATCCTTTCCATGGCAAGCGTGTACGCGTTTTATCATGGAATTACGGATCTTGACTCGATCCGGACCTATGTGAACGATCTCTGGACGAAATCCCATTCCTATCAGGCGTCCCTTGGAAACGTTTACTACTGTGACGGCTGTGTGGATCCGAACGCGTCCGCGGAAGAGGGGGATTCCGAGCTGGAAGGCGAGGATACCTTCGTGTCTGGACGAAACATCGACACGGAGATCCGGACAGACGCGGGAGATGAGGTCATCGACCAGGCGGGAGATACGATCTCTGTAAATGGCGAGAGTTACAGCGGGGATTCCTCATCCGGAACTTCCGCGGATAATTCCGCCTCCCAGACGACAGAGACTGTGGAGACCACCACGGTGCCGCCGTCCGCGGCCAACCATACGGAAGGCGCGGAGACGAAGGAATCCACCACGAGTGCCCTGGATTCCCTGGCGGAAACTGCGGAGAGCGTGATCGAAGAGACGAAGAAAAAAGCGACGATCGTCCGGGTAGATGACACTACGGCAGCGACCACGAAAGCCGCGGAGACGGAACCTTCCACAACTGCGGCGTCTACAGAAAAAGCGACAGAGGCCACAACCACCGCCGCACCGGAAACGGAGGCGACGGAAGAGTCGACAGTCAAGATCATCCGGGTCGGAAGCAATGACGAGAACGCGGATGATGTCTTTGGTTATGAAGTAAGGGCAGCAGCGGAAGACCGCATTGCGGAAACGACGGAAAGCGTGGAAGAGAGCACAGAGTCAGAGACAGCGGTACCAGATACCGAGGCTGAAACGCTCGCCGTTGAACAGGCGGAGGAATCTGATCCTTATACGGTACATGCCGCGGCAACAACAAGCCATGCGCTGATCTGTCCTGGTCATATCGATCTGAAGATCACGGCAACGATCCGCACACTGAGTGAGAGTGCCGGTCTTTACAGTGTCGATGACTCCGGAAATACCGTGGGAGAGACGGAATCCGTAACTGCAGACGGAACCGGCTGGGAAGGCTGGAACCGCAGAATGACATCCTTTGTAAGCCATATCAACCGCCAGGACTGGACGGAGACGTACGGACTGAATGTCGTTGTAGAGGGCACGAGAGCGCCGCTTTCCACGACGGAGATCGAGTCTTATATGAGCAGACTTCCGAAGGATATTTCCGAGACGAGAAAGAATATTATCCGGTACGCGCTTCAGTCTGTCGGAAAGGTACCGTATTACTGGGGCGGCAAGGCGAGTGCCCAGAACTATACCGGCAACAATTTCGGTTCCGTCACGATCCCGGACCACAAGGGACGTATCTTAAAGGGACTCGACTGCTCCGGATGGATCAACTGGGTATACTGGTCCGTCACGGGAACGCATCTGGCATACGAGGGCACCGAAGGGTTAAAGGTTCTCGGCCGCCAGGTTAAGCGTCAGGATCTGAAGCCGGGCGATATTGTTGTTATTACCGGATCCACGCCGCATGTAATCATGTTCCTAAGCTTTACCTCTAACGGACAGATCCAGTGTATCCATGAGACGGGTTCCGCGAACAATGTCACGATCAGCGTGATGAATGCGAATTGGCCGTATTATAGGAATTTGCTGGATTAATATGGTCAGCGGATTTTAGCCGGGTTATCTGGCTTGATCTTAAATATTAAAATGTAATTTAAATAATTTGATCTGGATGAAATTGTTTTTGATTTTTGCGATAGACATTTTTTATTTGGATCATGTACAGCACCTTCTTTACAGCGCAGCGGGGACTTACAAGGACCGGAATGTTGCTCGAGAGTAGGTGCTGTTTATATTTGTAGTTATCCTGTTGAATAATTTATCATTGTTACAATTAGGATTTTAAGTTTATTCGACAGGAATATTGACATTGGTACTGTGAAAGAGTATGATATGGTAAGATTTCCAACTATTCGTGAAAGAACAGTTTATCGAATAGTTGGGACAAAATTCAAGGGATTTCCCATGTTTTCCATGAAATGAGGTTTTTTAATGAAATTACAAAGACTTTTAAGCCTGGTACGTCAGGCTGTTGATGATTACAATCTCATCGATGACCAGGACCATATTGCTGTCGGTGTCTCCGGCGGCAAGGACAGCCTGGCTCTTCTCTATGCGCTCCATGAGCTGCAGCGTTTTTATCCGAAACATTTTATGCTTCACGCGTTCACTGTTGATCTTGGATTCGGAATCCAGGATTTCAGCGGCATACAGGCCTTTTGCGACGGTTTTGGTGTTCCTCTTACGATAATCCCCACTGAGATCGGTAAAATCGTTTTTGAGACCCGTAAAGAGTCAAATCCTTGCTCTCTGTGCGCGAAAATGCGCAAAGGCGCCCTGAACCTTGAGGCAAAGGCCGCTGGATGCAATAAGATCGCTTACGCGCATCATAAGGATGATATTATTGAGACCATGCTGTTGTCCTTGATGTTTGAGGGCCGGTTCTATACGTTTCCGCCGAAGACGTTTCTCGACCGCACGGAGCTTACGGTGATCCGGCCGCTGATGTATGTCTCTGAGGCGGATGTGATTGGATTTAAGAATAAGTATAACCTTCCGGTGTGCAAAAATCCATGTCCGGCGGATGGACATACGAAACGGGAATATGTTAAAAATTTAACCAAGCAGTTAAATAAGGAAAATCCTGGGATTAAGGAACGGTTGTTCCATGCGGTGACTTCCGGGAATATTGAGGGGTGGAATCCGGTACATATGGAGGTGGCTGGATCATCTGATGATGAGGCATGTCAATCTGATCGGTCTGCGAAAACACAGAGACGTATGGCTGGCGCTGGAGAACAAATTTCCGAATCGCGGAATGAATGTGATAAGAAGAATGAAAAGGAGGAATTCTGATGGCCACACTCTCCTATCATGAACAGAAAGATATTGAGAATATCAAAAAGCTCCGGGAACTGCAGAGAGAACTCCCCTCTTTCTGTTCTGACTTTTTCCGTGGAATCGAGACAAGCACCTCCACGAGAACCAGAATTGCGTATGCATATGACTTAAAGATATTTTTTCAGTTCTTAAAGACCGCCAATCCTGGAACTTTTGATAATCCTGCCCATACTCTCACGCCGTCCGATCTCGAAAAACTGACCGTGACAGACCTGGAGGAATATATCGATTATCTGAAGTGTCATCCCGGTGATACAAGTGATGATATTGTCAATACGGAACGGGGACTCATGCGAAAGGTCTCCTCTCTCCGCAGCTTCTACAGCTATTTCTTCCGGAATGAGCGGATCGAAAAGAATCCAGCCGCCCTGGTCCGCATGCCG
>Ga0129312_1001943_pt1 | contig 11023 bp, 11 predicted proteins | sample O827metagenome_FD_94434 | JGI IMG/M metagenome (GOLD analysis project Ga0129312, IMG submission 94434) | Orangutan group fecal microbial communities from Wisconsin, USA - O827 metagenome | ecosystem: Host-associated > Mammals > Digestive system > Large intestine > Fecal | place: USA: Wisconsin... | reverse complement strand
GTGTATATGTTCCTGTTCGGTCCTGGATTCCTATACACATGCCTTTAAACGATATGCAGATTCGCCGCGCTAAGCCTGAAGATAAACCCTATACGCTTGGGGATGGACAAGGCTTGTCATTGCTTATAGAACCTAATGGAAGCAAGAGCTGGCGGTTCCGCTATCGCTTTGCTGGTAAACCCAAGATGATCTCGCTTGGCGTTTACCCAACAATCACCCTTGCTGATGCACGTTTACGTCGTGATGAAGCTCGAAAACTTGTGGCAGAAGGAAAGAACCCTAGCGAGGTTCGAAAAGAGCAAAAACTGGCTCTGCAAACAGAGTCAGAGAACGCCTTCGAAAAGATAGCCAGAGAGTGGCATCAACTTAAATCTACTAAATGGTCGGCAGGATATGCATCAGACATCATGGAAGCGTTTAAGAACGATATTTTTCCTTATGTTGGAACAAGGCCTGTGGGAGAGATTAAACCGCTAGAGCTGCTGAACGTACTACGTAAAATTGAGAAACGGGGTGCGTTGGAGAAAATGCGGAAAGTGCGTCAGCGTTGCTCCGAAGTGTTTCGCTACGCAATCGCAACAGGCAGGGCGGAGTACAATCCTGCGGCGGATCTCTCCAGCGCTCTCGAAGTACACCAATCCAATCATTTCCCGTTCCTAAAAGCTGATGAGATACCTGATTTTCTGCGTGCCTTAGAGAGTTATACCGGGAGTAAGCTTGTCCAGATAGCGACGAAATTACTGATGATTACAGGCGTGAGAACCATAGAATTACGCGCGGCATTGTGGCAAGAATTTGATCTGGATAACGCTATCTGGGAAATTCCAGCAGAAAGGATGAAAATGCGTAAGGCACACCTTGTGCCACTATCGACTCAAGCGTTAGATTTAATCAATCAACTCAAGACAATGACAGGGAACTATCGTTATGTTTTTCCGGGGCGGAACAATCCGAACAAGCCTATGAGTGAGGCGAGTATTAACCAAGTTATCAAGCGTATTGGTTATGGTGGAAAACTTACTGGCCATGGATTTCGACATTCCTTATCTACTATCCTACATGAAAAAGGATATGATTCGGCTTGGATAGAAATACAGCTTGCTCATTTAGACAAGAATAATATTAGAGGTACATATAATCACGCTCAATATATTGATAAACGCCGAAATATGATGCAGTGGTATTCAAATTATATTTTTAATAAGGAGCTTGTAAATGAGTAGTGAATTTGATGGTAATAAATTAGAAAATTGTTTTGAGCTTGCGTTGGAGAATATTATAAAGCACGGTGATACTGATATTTTCCCTTATCCATTCGAAAGTCGGTTGTTTCAAGATGATAAGGACAAAGTAAAAACTGCATTAATGCAAATATATAATGACTTTGAAAATAAACGGATCGAGATTCCGCCAAATATAATCAATAGTTTTTCAAGTATTGGTTATTATGGTTACAGGTGGGCTACTCAAATTGATCCATTCTGGAATGCTTTTTTTCTTGGCTTAGTTTTAAAAATTACTGATGATATAGAAAAAAATAGATCTAGCAAAACGCAGGTTTATTCATATCGCTTTAAACCAAACCTTGCTGAGGGTTCTCTTTTTGATAAAGATATTTCATGGAGAAAATATCAAGAAGACAGTATCGCTGAATGTTCCAAAGATGAAATAAAATATGTACTTACATGCGATATTGCAGATTTCTATCCGCGCATTTATCACCACCGTTTAGAAAATGCGTTAGACAGAATAGATCCCAATAAAGATTACTCTGGTAAAATTAAGAAATTACTGCAGACATTTAGTGAAACAAAATCGTATGGAGTGCCAGTTGGATGCCCTGCATCTAGAATATTAGCAGAACTAGCTCTAGATTCCATTGACAAATTATTGTCTATGAATGGAATTAACTATAAACGTTATGTCGACGACTTTGTTATTTTTTGTCGCTCTAGAGAGGATGCTCATAAGATTTTAACTTTGCTTAGTAAAAAGCTGATGGAGAATGAAGGGTTAACTTTACAGAAACAAAAAACCAATATTGTTACTAAAGAAGAGTTCCTTTCAGTTACTAAAGCTAAATTACATGGTAATGATGAAGATGAAGAGTCTCCTATGAAGGCTAAATTCATGAGCCTGCCCATAAGGTTCGATCCTTATTCAGCGAATGCGATAGAAGAATATGAAGAGATAAAGGAGTCTTTAAAAGATTTTGACTTGTTAGCTATGTTGAGTAGCGAACTACAAAAATCAAAAATTAACCAATCTTTCAGCAAACATTTGATAAAGGCATTCTCAGCAACATCAGATGAAATAATAAGTAGTGCTTTTAAAGTAATGTTTAATAACTTGCATGAGTTATATCCAATATTTACAACAATAATTCAAGTGGCTACCTCCAACTGGCAAAAATTAAGCAGCGAAACAAAAGGCATTATTCTTGATAAGATAACTGCACTAATTAAAGAAGATTCATATATTTTGAGTACTGAGCTTAACTTAGCCTATGTAGCCCGGATGCTCTCAAAAGAAAACTCTGAAAAATCCACACTAATCCTCAGTGAAATATACAATAATAATCCAGAAAGCATTTTAGTCAAGAACATAGTTACACAGTCAATGGCAAAAATTAATTCTTATGCATGGCTTTCTGATATCAAAAAAAATTTTTCTGCAATGCATCCGTTACAGAGAAGACTATTGATTGTTTCCAGTTACATCTTAGGTGATGAAGGAAGGCACTGGAGAGAGCATAATAAGAAAACATTCAACTTCATAGAGGTTATTTACAGGGACTGGGCGATTAAAAGACATACCGCGCGGAATCTTGAGGATGCGTTATGATATCTGAATTAACATTTTCAAGAAAATTCACTTCATTTTGGAATCAATTACTTCCAAATGCTAATAACTTTATACGCATCATTAACGGCAGTCTCATAGAAGACGTTTATCCCCCTTTAGATGACAGTGCTAACAGGTCAAATAACGTCTTTGTCAATGAATGCGCATTTAACTTATATACAGCAATACAGAATAATTCGCTAGACAGAAATATTCTTTCAGCACAGGATCTATTCCATCATGCTGATTTTCAGGCTGTCTTTGAAAAAACAAAAGAATATCTACAGAGATTCGCTTACGGTTCTAATTTCAAACTACCCTTAAGCATGATCGAGTATAATACCATCAGAGAAATAGCAAGAAATATTCTCTCTCGATATGGAATGGAAAACCAAATTGAAGTATCACCACAATTCGATGGATGCGGAGTAATTAATAATTCATATGGTGATATTTACTATTCAAATGTTCTTGTTGAAATAAAATCAGGAGACAGGAAGTTTAGTGTTTATGATCTTAGGCAGGTGCTAATATATTTCACTTTAAATTTTTACTCAAAAAATAAGAGAGATATCAAGAGGTTTGAACTTTTCAACCCTCGGATGGGTATCACTTACAGTGATTCCATCGTCAACCTTTGCAAAGAGTTAGCATTTATTCAACCTGAGGAATTGTACTTTGAGATAATGAATTCTATTACAGAGGAAAACTTCATAGTAACTGAAATGCAACGCTAAATATCATGCTAGACCACGACAATTCATCGTAGTGGTCTTTTTATAAATATATCTACTCACGACTAAAGCCAGATTGTCAAATAAAATTAAGGAAATAATACCAGCAGCCTCAACGCGCAATGCTCTCCTCGCTACACCTATCCCCTTATGTGGCCGCTTTTAATGCAGAGGCTTAAGCAGCCTCAGGACGCAGCAAGTATGACGGCGGAGGGGATCATCAGGGACGAAAATGCATGTAAGTCATGCACTTGACGACTGTATGAATTATTTGTGGAAAATGGTGCGATTTTTTTTCATTTTTTGAACTGCCTACAGTGCGGAAGGTTCAGCACATCGTTGGGTGTAAGTCAGGCCATTTGTGAACGTAAATTTCCCAGATTATTATCGCATCATGCCTCAAACCCAGGCCCTGTAACGGCTCTCTGCCGCTTCGTACTGTTATCACCCGCTGCGCTTTGGCTTCGATTTTTGCGCGTAGACAGCGCCTCAGACCTGCGCAATTTATCCCCGTCCCTACCCTGCCGCACCTTCAATACTTGCGATAACGGCACCATTTAACCCCATTGCGCGCTCTCGTATCCCCGCCACGCCTGCCCGCTTTATATAATGGTTTTCATGCAGGTGCATGAACGGCTCTCATCCATGCCGTGTGCAGTCTGAGAGCTAAAAATACCATGCGTAAAGTCATGCGTTTTCATGCAGCATAGACATGCACTCTCAACATCAACGTAAAAGTCAAAGAGTTGACATAAAAAACCGGCATATAAGCCGGTTCGAGGATTGCTTGAGTCGTCAGACAGGAATTTGCTGGCGGTTAGAGAGCCTGGACGCTGCGCCATATTTTCCGAGCGTGTGAGCTGGCTTCTCTAATTGCTCGGTTATGGTTTCATCCTTGGTCTCAACCTTGTTAGGCCGGGCAATAATCGTGTCCACGCTTTCCAGCGCGGTGAATGTGCATGAGCACTCCAGGTTTTTGCACTGATAGTAAGTCCGCTTTATAGATGGGGCCTCATAAAAGCTGGAACGGGCATGTGAGATTGCGCCGCACTCAGGACACTGTAAAGCCATAGGCTTCCTCCGCAAGTTTCAGACGTTTGAGCCTGTCCTGAAAAGTTTTATGCTTCGCCGGAGTGAATCTCCTTGATGCATCCATGCGCATTGATGCATCAGGCGACAAACCTGATTCATCAAGGATTTCACAGCAGGACTCAAGCAGTTCTGGAGTATTGAGTTCCGCATGATGCGCCAGTGCCGAACGCAGCACACGTGCAGCAACATCAAGGCCAAAGGGGCCGTTCAGATAAGGTGCCAGTGCTGAGGTCAGCGCCTTGCCCGAGTTTTCCATAAAGTCGCTTAAGGCATTATCAACACAGGCATCCACTACACTTCTTTGCGCGTAGAGGCCATCATTTGCCGCACAGCTGATCTGCCACTCAAGGATCTCGAGCTTCTCTCTGAGAGTTTCCAGCTGCCGGGCATAATTAGAAGGCTTATCTACAGACTGCAATAGTGCCTGCAGCCGCAGTTGGGCTGTGCTTTGTTCATTGCGAAGGGATAGCCAGCTTTGAGAAGCTTCCCGGTAGTGCTGCAGCGCTTCCTGAGGTGTAACTGTAATGTTCATAAGCTTTGGTCCTTCTTCGCTTTTTCACGCTGTTTTTGTATGCGGATTTGCGCTGCCGGGCTTGGGGCGTTTTGAATATCCTGATAGGCACTATTATCAGCAAGTACACCAATTTTATTAAGGAAGGGGTCATTCTGCAGAGAGGCATTCTGTTTCAACGCCGGGTTAGTGATTGAAGAGGTAACGAAGTCCCGTAATAGCGTTTCAGGATCATTCACTGAATGGACGACCCCGATTACAGAGCTGGCACTTCTCCCTTTTGTCACTTTGAGAAGGCTTAAAAGCTGGATAAGGGTTTGACCATGCTGCTTCATAAAATCATGCCAAAGCTGTGTAACATGGGTTTCGATAAGATTGTCATGCGCCTGAATGTAACTACGGGCCAGTTCCGCCGTTTTCCAGGGGAGATATTCATTCTCTCCGGCATGGGCCGCAAGCAGATCATCAAACTCGTCAAGTGTTTCACGCCCCAGGGCAATCTCAGCCCTTAGCTTTTTCATTTTCGGCGTTACCTGTCCCTGGTTTTCATGAAACATCTGACGCCATTCTTCATTCTGCGCCTTTGCCTCCGTTTCCGTTTCTACACGGCGTTTACGGATTGTTGCGAGCATCGCAGCAGCATCAGTTTGTTTGCGGCGGGCTTCCGTCCAGGCTGCTTTGGCAGCATTCACTTTTTCAAGCGCCTGTTGCGTCGCAGCGGGGATAGAAAAATCAGCAGTCGATTTATTGCTCTGGTCTGGGATAGTCATGTCAGCACCTTGTTGTTTGTCTTGGTGTCAATTGTGCTGTGATGCATACAAAGCTGCCATTGAACGCCATTGTTCGAGCGACAAGACAAAGACCTCTTTTGGCTAGCCAGAAAAGGCCTCGTTTAACTAAGGCTGTTTCAGACTTACTTTAACTATTCACTACTATTCACTTAAGTAAAAAAGAAGATAATACAGTAGGTTATAAGGTGAAGGGTTGGCTTGGCAGTATTCATCGACTGTTCATAACTGTTAACATGGGAATAAAATTATTTATGGTATTTTTTCATAATGGATGGTTTTTTTATTTCTTGTAGCTATTTGTTTTTTGCTCCTCACCACTATTCACCCTTATTCAGTAGTATTCAACGGGCACATGAATAGACTGCATGTTTTTGCCGGGAAATAACATTTTCGCCTCTGGCCATGGTGTTGCATTTCATACTGATTTTTATAAAACTAGATCTGTCCGGTTCTTTATGGATTCATTCGGATATATTTTAAGATTTAAGGTGAGGTTATTTAATATCAAAGTTTTTATGCAGGCCCAATGTTTATAAGTTGGGTGCGATTCAAAAATATGCCCTGAAATTGGGGCCTGCAATGCAATGCAATGCAATGCAATGCAATGCAATGCAAGGCCTGGCCTGGAGTAGAGGTTGTACTGCCTTGCTGTATTGGCGGTGGGGCCAGCACTTTCAGGTGCAATGACCCATGGGGTAGTTAACCCATTGATGAATGGTAGTTCCTATTAATGCTCCTGTATTTATAGCCCGCAGGCATAGTATTTATTATGTTGTTTTATATGGTTTGATCGGGTTTTAAGTTTCATGAAATCAATATGTGACGCTAGATAAATAATGCGTGCGCAGGCGGTTTATATACACATAATAAGGAACTACCTGAACCCGGACAAATTCATCCGGACTGTTGTGGAAATTAAAGAGGGTAGATGAATGCACAATATTTCTGTTTCTGCGCCAGCTCCGGCTGCGCCATTATTTCCTGTTCCGAACCAGCATGAGCGATTTTTACGCCTGCCTGAGGTGATGCACTTATGCGGGTTGTCTCGCTCGACCATTTACGACCTGATCAGCCGCGATGCGTTTCCGAAGCAGATCCCGCTTGGCGGTAAAAATGTCGCCTGGGCACAGTCTGAGGTCAGCGCATGGATGGCGGACCGTATCAGCGCCCGTGGGCGGGGATGTGATGCATGATAATACCTGAATACATTAAATACCTTTTTTCTGGCTTGCTTACTGTCGTCATTTCCAGGTATAGTTTTTCCGCTGTCGCAAAATCGGCAGCCGGAATTGGCGTTCCGCGAAACTCAATGGCGACACCAGACGCGCCAGGCGTCTTTTTTTTCGTCGTAGCTCAGGCACACCCATTTTCCGGGCTGTGGTGTTTATGTGTACACCGTGGTTCTTCCGAGATAATGGCAGTCCGGGCGGGGCAGCCTTCGGGCTGGCCGGTATCCATTGAGGCCGGTTACGCCAACCCCGTTCGGGCTGCCACCAGTGAAATTGGCGTTTCCGGTGGTAGCAATAACCGCTACTCAATGGAGGCTGCCATCATGGCTACAATTCTCACCCCGTCATACCCGCAATATGTCTTTGTGTTTGCCGCAATCCGCCGTGCAGACACTCAACCCCGTATCTGTATGCTCCGCACTGTGGCCTGCGATGAGCGTTCCGCACGCCTTTCGTTGGTCCGTGATTATGTGCTCTCCCTTTCTGCACGCCTGCCAGCCAGGGAGGTGACACTATGAACCAGTTTGAGATCTCTTACGACGATGTTGTAAGGCTGAAACATTTACGCAATGTGGGTGAATATGTCACTGGCATGGCAGCCCTGCAGGACTGTTATGAAAAGCCAGCAGGCGCCCAATGTGAACAACTGGTTTCCCTCATCTATCTGATGACAGAGCAGCTGGATGGAGTGGTGCAACGCTGCCATGACGACCTGATGAATGCGGAGGTGGCCTGATGAAATGCTGTGAAACTCATCTGGCATTTCGCGCCGCTCTGTATCGACGTGCCGTAGCGTGCGCCTGGCTGACACTCCGCAGTCAGCACGAAAGTTATGCCGGCCTGACGCTTGCTGAACTTGAAGATGCTATAGCTCGCGAGCTGGAAGGGTTCTATCTGCGCCAGCATGGTCAGGAAAGGGGACTGGAAATTGCCTGCGCGTTGCTTTCGGATCTGATGGAGTCGGGGCCGCTTAAAGCCTGTCCGGTTCTCTCACTGCTCGGAATGACGGTCATGGATGAACTTTGTTCCCGTCACCTCAACAAACCAGCGCTGCACTAAGGAGGGCCGCACAATGTCAGGAATGAAAGTTAGCCAGGCTGAGAAAGCTGCTCGTGGTTACTGGTCAAGAATTTTACCTGCGCTGGGCGTAAATGTACTGAAAAATCGGCACCAGCCCTGCCCGGTCTGTGCCGGGAAAGACCGCTTTCGATTTGATGACCAGGAAGGGCGGGGAACATGGTTCTGTAACCAGTGCGGGGCAGGTGATGGCCTGGCGCTTGTAAGTAAAGTACTGGATGTAGGCATTAGTGAAGCGGCAGACAGAATAAACGGCATTACCGGAAACCTGCCGCCAGTATCTCAGGGAATGCCTGAATCTGGTTCTCCTGAAAAAGAGGACGGGAGAAAAGCTGCAGCAGTGCTGGCTGCCCGTTTGTTTGATAAGTCCCGTCAGACCACTGGCAATGCCTATCTGACGGGTAAAGGGTTTCCTGCACTGCCTTGCCGGGAATTAACCGCCATGCATAAAGTCGGTGGTGTGGCATTTCGCGCGGGAGATCTTGTCGTTCCATTGTATGCAGATGGAGAGCTGGTAAATCTGCAGTTAATCAACGCTGATGGGGGCAAATGCTTCCTTAAAGGCGGTCAGGTTAAGAATGCCTTTTACCTGGTTGAAGGTACTGCCAAAGCAGCCAAACGGCTCTGGATAGCGGAAGGCTATGCCACCGCACTCACTATCAACCATCTGACTGGCGATGCTGTCATGGTGGCTTTTTCCTCCGTCAATTTCCTTTCCCTGGCGAGCATTGCCTGCAGTCATTACCCAACGCACCAGATAATTATTGCTGCTGACCGCGATCTCAACGGTGCAGGGCAAACAAGGGGCATAGCTGCTGCCAGGGCGTGCAATTGCAAAATGGTACTCCCGCCCGTGTTTAGTGACTGGAACGATGCATTTACTCAGAATGGCGAAGAGGCAACCCGGCAGGCAATTTATGAAGTAATAAAACCAGCTATTGCCAGCCCCTTCGACACAATGAGCGAAGCTGAATTTACCGCGCTGAGCGTCAGCGAAAAAGCGCAGAGGGTAGTGGATCACTATCAAAATGAGCTGGCAGTAGACCCGAACGGGCAGCTCCTTTCACGCTATGAAGCAGGGGCCTGGAAAGTTATTTCTTACGCTGACTTTGCCCGTGATGTGGCTGCGCTGTTTCAGCGCCTCGGCGCACCTTTTTCATCCGGGAAAATTGCCTCTCTCGTGGAAACCCTCAAACTGATAGTTCCGCAACAGCAGAATCCGGCGCGGCAGTTGATCGGTTTCCGCAACGGCGTGCTCGACACCCGAACGGGATTGTTCAGCCTGCACGATAAGAAGCACTGGTTACGTACGCTGTGCGAGGTGGATTACACACAGCCCGTTGACGGTGAGGCACTGGAAACCCATGCTCCGGCATTCTGGCGCTGGCTGGATCGTGCCGCAGGTTTCAAACCTGAAAAGCGGGACATTATCCTGGCGGCATTGTTTATGGTGCTGGCTAACCGTTATGACTGGCAGCTGTTTCTGGAGGTCACTGGTCCTGGCGGAAGCGGAAAGAGTATTCTGGCTGAAATAGCAACAATGCTGGCAGGTGAGGATAATGCTACCTCCGCAACCATTGAAATGCTTGAGTCACCACGAGAACGAGCCGCATTAATTGGTTTTTCACTGATTCGACTTCCCGACCAGGAAAAGTGGAGCGGTGACGGGGCCGGACTAAAAGCCATCACTGGCGGCGATGCGGTATCCGTTGATCCCAAATACCAGAACGCCTATTCAACCCACATTCCTGCAGTTATTCTGGCTGTAAACAATAACCCGATGCGTTTCACTGATCGGAGTGGTGGAGTTTCACGCCGAAGGGTGATCCTGCATTTCCCCGACCAGATAGCTCCGGAGGAACGCGATACCCAGCTCAAAGAGAAAATTGCCAGCGAGCTGGCGGTGATTGTTCGCCAGCTTATGCAGCGTTTCAGCGACCCAATGAGCGCCAGGGCATTACTTCAGTCGCAGCAAAATTCCGATGAAGCGCTCATCATCAAACGTGATGCTGATTCAGCGTTTGATTTTTGCGGCTACCTTGAAGTCTTACCTGACACCACGGGCATGTTTATGGGGAACGCGAACATTGTCCCACGTCAGCCTCGTACATACCTTTACCATGCCTATCTGGTCTACATGGAAGCCAACGGCTATAAAAATACGCTCAGTCTGACCATGTTTGGCAAGGGGCTGCCGTTAATGCTGAAAGAGTATGGGCTGCAGTATGAGAAACGGCGGACCAATCAGGGAATGCAGACTAACCTTGCCCTCAGGGAGGAAAGCAATGCTGACTGGCTACCTAAATGCGATGATCCTGTATCTACTTAACGATTCATCGACCCGGCGAATGCCGGGTTTTTTTATGCCTCAAGGCTAAATGTAGAGTTTGGTGTTCACTCTACACTATATTGTTAACTTCTATTTTATTGATATTAATAGTAATAATCTGGTGGTGAACAGTATGAATGGTTTGCTCAAGAAAAAGTATTTTGTTGGGTGTTTAGGTGAGTGATTTTTGAACGCCTTTGCCAGTGTGTATAGCTATGTGTATAGGATTATTTTTCGATAAAAATAAATCATTTAAAAACAATGCCTTGATACCTTTTTTTCATTCCTATTATCGCACCATTAAAATCAAAGAGTTACCCCATATTTAAATACACCACGTTTCCTCCTGTGCCGCATTTGTGCCATTGTAACCTTGGCAATTCATCAAAATACTGTTCTGACATCAGGCAGTGCAG
>Ga0129312_1001940_pt1 | contig 11028 bp, 8 predicted proteins | sample O827metagenome_FD_94434 | JGI IMG/M metagenome (GOLD analysis project Ga0129312, IMG submission 94434) | Orangutan group fecal microbial communities from Wisconsin, USA - O827 metagenome | ecosystem: Host-associated > Mammals > Digestive system > Large intestine > Fecal | place: USA: Wisconsin... | reverse complement strand
CAGGTCTCTTCCAATCTCTGACGGATATAAAGATTCATAACCATTTTTGATACGGATCGCAAATGCGACTTCCGGATCGTCACTTGGCGCATAGCCAACAAACAGACCGTGATCCGGATGTGTAGTACTCTGCTGTGCCGTACCGGTTTTACCTGACATTGTAATATTTCCCAGCGAAGAATATGTACTGTTGCTGGTAACAACTGCCCGCATTCCCGACTGAACAGCATCCCATGTATTTCCGGAAACACCCTCTATCTGGTTCAGCACATCCGGTTCGTAAGTTTTTGTTACCTTACCATCCTTATTTTCCACATGATCCAGAAGGGAAAGATTATAAACAGTTCCTCTGTTTGCAATTGCTGTAACATATCTTGCAAGCTGAGTTGTCGTATAGTTATTAGTACCCTGACCGATTGCAGAACGTACAGAGTCCTGATCAGATACCTGAGGTGACGATTCCGGAATTTCGATTCCTGTTGTCTGGTTCAGTCCAAACATAGTCGCATATTTCAGAAGCGTCTCACATCCCTGGTCAGAAGAATATCCCGACTCGCTGCTCTTTGCATTACTGAGCATCTGGTTTGTAAGTCCCAGACGGTATCCAACTTCATAGAAGAACATATTGCAGGAATGCTGGATCGCACTCGTCACATTCAGACTTCCATGCGACCCCGGATAAATCCAGCATCGTGGACTCGGTGAAATTTTCTCATAGAGCCCGCCGCAGCTGATATACGTACTGGTATCAATGACGTCTTCTGTCAGTCCGGCAACAGCAACCAGTGGTTTGTAAGTAGATCCCGGTGCCGTCTTCTCCTGCGTCGCATTATTATATAACGGTGCTGACTGATCATTTAAAAGCTTTGTATAATAGCCTGAATCCATGGTATTTGCAAGCCGGTTATTATCATATCCCGGGTAGGATACACAGGCAAGAAGCTGTCCGGTCTTCGTGTCAGTTACTACGACCGATCCGGTAGATGGTTCCAGTCCAAGCTGTCCCGGTGTGATTTCCAGATCTTCAATCTTGGAATACATGAAATCATAAGCGGTCATTGTACCATCCGCAAGCTTATTATAAACATCTGCATCATAATTCAGAATTCCCTGCTCATAAAGCATCATACCGATCTGGCTTCCTGTGATTTCTTCATTGCGTATCATATATTTGTAGATCAGTTTGTCAAATCCGGAATCCTTTGGAAGATTTGCACTGATATACGACAGAATCCCCTGATACACTTCGTTCTGATCCGAATACTCACTGTCACTGTTCATATAATCAGTCAGTTTTGATGTATCGATCCAGTTCTTGGAGATCGCATAATTCAGATAAGTATAGAGACTGATGCTCTCATCATTTTCCCACGCAATATATGTAGAATCATTGGTATCAATCGAATCTTTCTGAATGATTGCTGCATTCTGGGTAAGTACAGTACTGATAATATAACTGAGATATGCCTGCATATCCTCATCACAGTCTTTATATGCCGGCGCACTTGAATCACTCAGCTGTGCCATCACATCTGCAAGCACTGCCTCCTTTTTGGAAGAAAATGACGCATACACACTTTTCTCAGTCTCCCCGGCATCCGCAGCCTCAAAATGTCCCACATTCAGAATCTCATTGGAAATAAATGCATTGTAAACATCACCAATCGGTATCTTCACATCACTTCCCTCTTCTGCCTGTGTACGGTCATAGGTCAGAGACGTAGTCAGATTGGAAAGGATGATTCCGGCAAGCTTTTCTTCCAGGAGATCATAAGCTGCCTTTTGCAGATTGGCATCAATAGAAAGATAGACATCATTTCCTGCTTTTGCCTTTTTCCCCTGCTTGGACTCAATGACCTTTCCCACACTGTTAACATAAAGTTTGATTTCACCTTTTTCACCTTGAAGTGTTTTATCCAGTGTCTGCTCCAGCCCTGCTTTTCCAACCACATCCGTAAGAGAATACGAGTCCGACTCCTTTTCATCCAACGCATCATATTCATCTTGTGAAATCACACCCGTATAACCAAGAATAGACGCAAAATATTTGCTGTCTGGGTAATAACGGATTGAATCCTCTTCAATATTAACTCCCTGAAGAGTATCCAGGTTTTCCATAATAGCAGCTGTTGTACTTTCACTGACATCACTTGCAATCGTTGTAGCCACATACTTCTGATAGCGATTCAGTCCCATGGAATACCGGATTGTTACCAGCTTCAGGATTTCTTCTTTGGACAGTTTCTGTTCGTCCAGCCCATAACCGTAGGTTTCATCTGTACAGAGATAATGCATCAGATCTGCCGCACTGTATGCCTTCTGCTTGTTACTGAGCTTATCAATGGTTGCTTTTCCAAACACATCCGCAAGGAATCGCAGACGCTGCACCTCGCTTGTCATAGAATAAGCATATTCTCCGTTATCATTGAGAATAATTTTGAAATCATTGACAATAGAATCTCCATTCGATTCAACAATACTGATCACTTTCTCAATTGTTGCATTGATGATTTTATTTTTCTCTTTAACCGTATCATAGTCACCGTTGTCTTCAATCGTGACGGAATATGCGAGCTTGTTATCTGCCAGAACCACTCCGTTCCGGTCCAGGATACGACCTCTGGTTCCCTGTACCTCTTTTGTTTTCTGGATCTGAAGCTTATAGTCATCCAGATATGCCTGTCCGTTTACGATCTGTAAAGCAAACACACGCTGTATCAAAATTGCAGAAAGCACAATAAACACAAGCATCAGCACAAACACTCTAGATTTTACCAAGTCGATAAACCATCTTTTCAGACGATCCAATAAATCAAACAAATCTGCTAGCACTCCTTTTTTCTTCTTCTTCAAGTCTTCGGTTAATATGCAGAATGATCTGATACAGAACCAGTGTAACCAGAATCGTGTAAACCAGTTCCGGCATGATCACATGTCTCAGATAATTCAAAAAATGGAAATCACTTTTTAACATGAATAAAAGGACATAAATCACCATACCATATAGAAACTCACTGCCGGCAATAAGTGCCAACGGGAGTTTAATGTCTTCGTCATAAAATACTCTCTGGAAAAATCCGTTGCCATATCCGATCAGCATATAGATCAGCGCATAAAACCCAAGCAGATCTCCACCTAGTATATCTTTTAAAAGTCCACAGAAAAAGCCGATGATCATTCCCTCTTTTTGTCCCCTCATAAATCCAAATGAAGACGTCACGATAATCAGGAGATTCGGAATAATCGAGGCAAACGCCAGCTTTTGAAACACCGTTGTCTCCAGAAGAAAACAGACAGTGATCAACACAGCACAGATCAGGATCCTTTTAATCTTTTTCATGTCTATTCGCCTCCGTTATCGCTTCCACTTTCACCTTTTCCATCGATCAGATCCTGCTTTGTTGTTGTAATAACAAGAACTTCCTGTAATTCCTTAAAATCCGTAGCAGGAATGATATATCCGGATCTTGTCAGATTATTGGAATCTACATTTACCTCTGAAATATATCCAACCAGAAGTCCCTGCAGATATTTGCTGCTGATATTCGATGTTACAACCTGTTCTCCAACCGCCACTTCATTTTCATTATTGGCAAGCTGTTCAAATTTTAAAAGTCCGTCCTGCACCGTCTGCAGATCTCCGCTTACAATACATTTGTCAAAGGTTGTCAGGATCATGGCACTTACATTTTTATCATCGATAATCGAACTTACTGTTGCCCAGTTCGGTCCGACTTCTGTGACGATTCCAACCAGTCCGGTTCCAGATAGGACATTCATATCTTTCCTGATCCCATCATTGCTTCCCTTATCAATCGTAAATTTCGAAAACCAGTTGCTATTCTCGCTGGCGATTACATTTGCAGCAACTTTCGGATAATCCGCTGTATTCTGATCCATCTTATATAGTTCTTTATATCTTTCCAGCGTTGCTGAATTCTGCTGCAACCGGTTATTCTCAGTCGTCATCTCTTCCAGGCGGGATTTCAGTTCTTTGTTTTCTTTTTTTATTTCCTGAAGTGTTGCAAAATTCTCTGAAACATCGCCGATCCACATCCCGACACGGTTGATTCCTTTCTGCATCGGCACGATCGTGTAACCTGCTGCCCAGGAAAGCGGTCCTTTCCCGGACTCTGCAAATCCGGAAAGTCCCATCAATACAATACATATGATAGCAAGGATCAGCAACCAGTATTTATTTGATGTCGAAAATTGATTCTTTCTTTTCATCTATCTTATCCACCTATAATTTTCATCCAACATTGAGTACGAAAGTTTTTTAAGTTCTTTTGAATTGATCATCCGTCGCAGCCCTTCTACTGCACACAGATCCGGCTTAGCAGCCACATGCACCGGATATCCAGTCACAGCTTCTATGTACCGGTCAAGCCCCGGTAGCCTGGAAACACCACCCGTCAGACAGATTCCATTCTTTTTGATTGAACGGGCTACCTCCGGTGGGGTCCGTTCAATCAACTGACCAATCTGCGAAGTGCAGGTTTCCAGAGATTCTTTCATCGCAGCCCGTACCGCACTGCTTGGAATTTCCTGGTATCTTGGTACACCAACAACCAGATTACGTCCGGCAACCACCATGGAAGCTTTTCCGTTTCCGCCAAGCACTCCAAAACGTTTTCTGAGAGCCTCGGCTGTCTGTCTTCCGATCAGAAAATCATAATTCCGGCGGACCATATTCTGAACTGCCACATCAAATGTCATACCACCGATCTTAAGCATTTTATTAAGTACCATGCCACCTGAACCTACTACAGATAATTCGGTTGTAGCCGCACCAAAATCAACGATCAGCATCCCTTTTGTCTTCCGGACATCAATTCCCATTCCGATACACTGCGCAACACCGCGTTCTACAATACTCACTTCTTTTGCTTTCGCCGTTGAATGAACAACCAGATCAAAAAACGCCCGTTTTTCAACTTCTGTGACATCCGTAGGTACTGCGATCAGATATTCTGATCCTCTTGTAAAACGGCGCTCTTTCTTCAGCAGATTCTGAAGAAGATACTGCATATCCGTAAATCTGCTGATTACACCTTCTTTCATCGGAAACACCACTTCAATATTTCCCGGTGTTCTCTCGAACATCGCATATGCTTCATCGCCGACAGCCAAGATCTCTTTTCCGTCCACAATAGCAATTACATTCTTCTCTTTCCACGTACTGTCCTGCTTTTTATCATACACCTTGATCTCATAAGTCCCGAGATCAAGACCGTAAATATTTCGCGCCATAATCTAAAGTTCCTTTCCATACTACTTTTCCTTAAGCAGCTTCTGCTCTGCGAGTGATACATAGCAGTTATCACCAATAATGATATGATCCAGAAGTTCAATTCCAAGAAGGCTTCCGCCCTCCCGGATGCGCTGTGTCACAAGAATATCTTCCCTGCTCGGCATCGGATCACCACTTGGATGATTGTGCAACAGTATAATATAGACTGCGTTCTTTTGCAATGCCTCTATAAAAAGCTCTCTCGGGGAAATTACGGACATATTTACTGTCCCTCTCGAAATTTCGCTTTCTCCGATCAGTCTGGAACGCGTATTCAGCATCAGCAGTTTCAAATGCTCCTGCCTGTAATAGCGCATATCTTCCATATAATATGCTGCAATTGTATCCGGTCTTGAAAAATCCAGATCTTCCCTGGCTGAAAGCTGGGACATTCTCTTGGAAAGCTCACAAAGGCATAAGATCTGAATAGCCTTTACTCTTCCGATTCCACTGATTTTCAGCAGTTCTTCTTTTGTCCAGCTTTGAAGATGGGCTTTGGCTTGTGGCTGTGTACCTTCTCCGGGATAAAAAAGCTTCCTGGCAAGATCCAGTGCACTCTCTCCCTTTGTTCCAGTCCTTAACAAAACAGCGAGCAATTCAATATCTGTTAAACTGCCCGCCCCAAAGCGTTCACATTTTTCATATGGCCGCTCTTCTGATAACATTTCTCGAATGGTATTTTTTTGATTCATCCTTTTGCAGGATTTGTTGATTCACACCAGACTCTCCACCCTTGTATATGGGATGCTTTATACATCCTATAAGAAACGATAAATGAATATGGAGATAATCACTCCAATAATGCTTGCGATCGTGATCTTAATCGTAAGACCAAACGTAATAACGACAAGTCCGAGGTTCAAAACAATCGGTGTCTCTACCCCGAAAGTCTGTCCATAAGAAAGCCAGCTAAGTGCTGGAACCCCTTCTGCAAGCACACCGATAAAGCCACCCAGAACAATCCCTGCCAGAATCAGCAAAAATAAAGCCCAGGCATTCTTACTTCCGGCTCCTCTCATCTGTACTCCTCCTCTTTTGAATCACAAACTGGTATCATTTTAGCATATTTTAAAAAACGTGTATAGACTTTTTAAATATTATTTTTTTCTTAACACAGCTGTTTTCTATAAAAACGGTGCATATTTTTGTCGAATTTTTTCTGCGATTTTAATACCGTCTGCTGCCGCCGACGTAATCCCGCCAGCATATCCTGCGCCCTCTCCGCAAGGATAAAGTCCTCCAATCACGCTTTCCAGCGAATTACTATCTCTTACGATCCGTACCGGCGAAGAGGTTCTGCTCTCCACTCCGGAAAGAATGGAAAGAGGATGCGAAAATCCTCGAATTTTCTTGTTAAAATCTTCCATCCCATCCACCAGCGCGCTACTGATCTTTGCCGGGAAAATCCCCGCCAGGTCTGTCTCTTCATACGCACCCTTCATACATGGCTCATGTCCCTGATACCAGACTTCTGCTTCGGTCACTTCTGCTTCGGTCTTTTCCTTTTCTTTTCCGGTCACATTCCGGTAAAAATCCCCGTATCTCTGTAACGGAATTTTTCCTTTTCCTGCTTCGTAAGCTGCCTTTTCCAGTTCTCTCTGGAATGTAATTCCGGCGAGCGGATGGTCGCTTTCAAAATCCTCCGGTGTAACCGTCACAACGATTGCACTGTTGGCATTGCGGCTGTCACGGGCATGATAGCTCATTCCGTTGACCGCAAGATATCCCTCCTCCGAAGACGCATTAACCACATAGCCTCCCGGACACATACAGAACGAATATACACCTCTTCCATCCGGCAGTTTTGCAGTCAGCTTATAGGCTGCTGCCGGAAGAGATGCCTTTGCATCCCCATACTGGGAATGATTGATCAACTCCTGCGGGTGTTCTGCACGTACACCAACCGCAAAGGATTTTGCCTCCATCGGAACCTTTTTCCCGAAGAGCATCGCAAAGGTCTCCCGCGCACTGTGTCCCGGTGCCAGAACCAGCGTCTCCGTCTGTATTTCTTCCTTTTCTTTTTTCAGAAGATCTTCATATACGATCCCTCTGATCCGCCTTGTATTTTCTGTAAAAAGGACCTCTGTCATCTGTGTATGGAAATGGATTTCACCACCCCACACAAGGATTTTCTCACGCATATTTCTGATCACAGTCCGTAGAATATCCGTTCCAATGTGTGGTTTATTCACATAAAGAATGTCTTTTGGTGCTCCGTTTTCCACGAAAATCTCCAGCACCTTACGATTGCGCCCCACTGGATCCTTGATCAGTGTATTTAGTTTTCCGTCTGAAAACGTCCCTGCTCCGCCTTCTCCAAACTGCACATTAGAATCCGGTTTCAGCACCCCCGTCTTCCAGAACTCCTCAACATCTTTCTGTCGCTCTTCTACCGGTGCCCCCTGTTCCAGAAGAACCGGCTGATACCCATATTCTGCAAGAAAGTACGCACAGAAAAGTCCGGCAGGACCGCATCCGACAACTACCGGACGTGACTTCAATTTTTCGTTGCCTCCTGCCGGAAAAACATATGGCATTGCTTCATGGAGTTGCACATTGCCTGCACGCTTTTTTCGGGTAAGCATCTTCAAAAGCTGTTTTTCATTGTCCGCTTTTACATCCACAGTATAGACATAGAACAGATCCGGCTTCTTTCTGGCATCCAGAGACTGCTTGATAATCTCATAGCTCTGTACCGCTTCTGTCCTGCACATCAGTGTGTGCACAATCTTTTTCTTCAAATCCTCTTCCGTATGCGTAACCGGAAGCTTCAGCTGACTGATTCTAAGCATTTGCCGCTCCTTTCCCTGCCAGATAACCACTGGTCCATGCCCACTGCAGATTGTAACCTCCGCAGATTCCATCTACATCCAGAATTTCTCCTGCAAAATAAAGTCCTTTTACAAGCTTCGACTCCATCGTGTCCGGATCAATCTCGCTTGTATCTACACCACCCGCACAGATCTGCGCCTGTTCAAACGGATTTGTCTTATCAATATAAGTTCGGAAATGCTTACAGATCCGGCAAAGTCTTTCCAGATTCTCTTCACCAAGGTCATGCACCGGCATTGTTCCCGAAATTCCAATTCTCTTAAGCAGCGCACCGGCAAGCTTTTTGTGGAATAATCCATTAAAATACTGTTCCATCACAAGACCATCCAGCCTTATCTTCCGTTCCTTTAACATCTGCAAAAATTCTACATCTCCAAAATCCGGCATAAAATCCAGTTCTGCAAAAACTTCTTTCTTTTCATACAGACCTCTCGCCGCATAACGGCTGATCTGAAAGACCGGGATCCCGGAAATACCATAATCCGTAAGCTGCAGCTCGCCGATATCAGAAGCCGTTTCTGTCCCATCGATAAAAACCGTTACTTTTCCATGAGTACGCACGCCTGCAACTTGCCGGTACAGCTTTTCCCTGCACCGGAGCTGTACCAGAGCCGGGACAACCGGAACCAGCTTATGTCCCAGCATTTTTGCCAGGTCATATCCACTTCCGTCACTCCCTAGCTTTGCAGCTGCCTTTGATCCGGCCGCAAGGATCACAGCCTCACCGGAAATCATTCCTTTTTTCCCATCTTTTGAAAAACTGATCTGAAAACCATTTTTCTTTGGTATGATCCCAAATACGCGAACTCCGGTATGAATCCGGATCTTTGCCAGTTTCAGCGCAGACTCCAGCGCTTCCCTCACTGCCGAGGCTTGCTCGGACCAGGGATACAGATAGCCATTTTTATCCTTCGGATAAATTCCAAGATTTTTAAAAAAAGACGTTGTCTCAGGCTCAGAAAATTTTCCGATTGATTTCCATGCAAATCCGCTATTGTCGCTTCGATAGCAGGATGGATCCTGAAAACGATTGGTAAAGTTACATCTGCCATTACCCGTCGACAGTATTTTTCTGCCAATTATTTCATTCTGTTCCAGAAGCAGTACATCTGCGCCGTTCTGCGCCGCCGTAAGTGCAGCCATACTGCCAGCTGCTCCGCCGCCGATGATGATGACTCTTTTTTTCATTCTATAATTCCTTTACAATTCCTTTTTCATATAACTTCTGAAGAGACATTAAAATACCAAGTTTTGCATGCGCCCAGGTGAGACCTCCCTGAAAATATACTGCATACGGTTCTTTGATCGGTCCATCTGCACTCAGTTCGATGGACGATCCCTGTACAAATGCCCCTGCCGCCATAATCACATCACTGTCATATCCCGGCATTGCCCACGGTTCCGGTGTTACATAACTGTCAACCGGTGCTGCCGCCTGGATTCCCTGACAGAATGCGATTACACCTTCCGCGCTTCCAAGTGTTACCGCCTGAATGATATCATGGCGTTCCTCTTTTCCGTCCGGTACAACTGCATAACCAAGCTTTTCATATACATTCGCCGCAAAAATAGCACCTTTTAATGCACCTGCAACAACAGTCGGTGCAAGGAAAAGTCCCTGATAAAACGACTGCATCACACCAAGTGAAGCACCCACTTCTTTTCCAAGTCCAGGAGAAGTAAGGCGGTAAGCACACTGCTCGATCAGATCCTTTCTTCCAGCCACATAGCCACCGATCGGGGCAAGTCCGCCGCCCGGATTCTTGATCAGGGAACCGACAACCAGATCCGCACCCACGTCACTTGGCTCCTTTTCTTCTACGAATTCACCATAGCAGTTATCCACCATACAGATGACTTCCGGTTTGATCTTCTTGACAAATGCAATTGCTTCCCCAATTTGATCCACAGAAAAACTCGGTCTTGTCTGATATCCTTTGGAACGCTGAATCGTGATCAGCTTTGTTTTCTCGCCAATCGCTTTTTCAATCGAATCAAAGTCAAAGCTTCCGTCCGGCAGCAGGTCCACCTGGTTATAGATTACTCCATATTCTGCAAGGGAACCTGTGGATGGGCGGATTCCAATGACCTCTTCCAGTGTATCATAAGGCTTTCCTGCGATGGAAAGCAGTTCATCACCAGGTCTTAAATTTGCAGAAAGTGTTAAAGCAAGTGCATGGGTTCCACAGGTAATCTGTGGTCTTACCAGCGCATCTTCGGTATGAAAGACATTTGCATACACCTTTTCCAGCGTATCTCTTCCGAAATCATTGTATCCATAGCCAGATGCATAGTTAAAGCATTCTGCATTCACCCTTGCTTCCTGCATGGCATGAATGACCTTCAGCTGGTTCAACTCTGCCATCTTATCGATCTTATCAAAACGTTCTTTCAGTAATTTTTCAATTTTTTCTCCAAAGTCATGAACTTCCGGTGAAATTCCGGTCTGTTCATATAATTTCTGTATTTTCTGACTGATATCCATTAGTCTGTAATCTCCTTTTCTTTCAGTATCGCAAGCATTGCCTGCAAAATCTTCTCTTCATCGTATCCGAATTCCTCTTTCTGGATCCAGTTCACATCCCGCTCTCTGCGGAACCAGGTCAACTGGCGTTTTGCGAAATGACGGGTATCCCTTTTCAGGATCGTTACCGCTTCTTCAAGTGAATCCTTTCCATCCAGATAATCCAGGATTTCCTTATATCCAAGTCCCTGCATTGAAACCATTTCCCTTGTGCATCCTCTGGCCTTTAAAGCAGCCACCTCTTCTACCAGTCCCTGCTCCACCATCAGATCCACACGTTGGTCAATCCTTTCATACAAATGACTCCTTACATCATTCAACACAAAATATGCAAACTGATATGGGGATTTTTTCTCCCGTTCTGTCTCATTATGCTCTG
>Ga0129312_1001936_pt1 | contig 11064 bp, 10 predicted proteins | sample O827metagenome_FD_94434 | JGI IMG/M metagenome (GOLD analysis project Ga0129312, IMG submission 94434) | Orangutan group fecal microbial communities from Wisconsin, USA - O827 metagenome | ecosystem: Host-associated > Mammals > Digestive system > Large intestine > Fecal | place: USA: Wisconsin... | reverse complement strand
CTCGTCGATATAGTCTAAGATGTGCTTCTTCACAAGCTCTGTCAGGTTCTCGTCCTGATGGAGCGGGAAGTAACCAGGTGTGTCCTGGATCTCGAGATCACAGTTGATCGCAAGGGCGCCTGCGCGGATCGCGCGGGTCACTTTCTTGTTCGTCTCAAAAATCGCCGGAACAGTCTTTGCCCGGACATACATCTCGAGCTGTGTTCTTCCCGGAACCGTGTTGACGGACTGTCCGCCTTCCGGAACAAAGTAATGAACGCGGATCGCGTCATCGGCGCGGAATGTCTCCCTTAAGAAGTTGATTCCCGTCATGGCAAGTGTTACCGCATTCAGCGCGTTCACGCCGCCTTCCGGGTTCGCGCCTGCGTGGGACGCCTTTCCGGTGAAGATCGCCCGCTTCATGATAAAGCCGTTTAAGCTGGAGCCGATCTCCGCATGATACTTTGTCATGTCGATGCCCATGGCGTGGCAGGATAACATAATATCCACATCGTCAAAGACGCCTGTGGCGATCATCTCCTGCTTTCCTGACGGATGGGAGATCTTTCCTTCTTTAATAAGTCCCTTGCGGTAATCCATGTCACAGAATTCCTCCGCCGGTGTCACGAGAAGTGTGACCTTTCCGCAGAGATCCTTTAACATGCCGGACTCTTTGATCGCTAAGAATAAGCTCATCATGACGCCCAGCTGGCCGTAGTGGCCGCAGGTGTGGGCCGCGCAGCTGTCCTCGCTGGCGTAGGGATGTCCGAATGTCGGAACCGCGTCGAATTCCGTGATCAGGCCGATATTCGGTCCCGGCTTTCCGGAATCCAGCACCGCACGGATTCCCGTGTAAGCCACATCCTCATGTGGGATCCCGGCTTTGTCCAGTGCCTCGACGGCCTTTCCTCTTGTCCGGAATTCCTTAAATCCAAGCTCCGGATGACGGTAAATGTCCTCGCTCATGGCGATGATCTCCGGAAGGATCTGATCTAATGCTTCATGAACTGATTTCATGGTGTTTCCTCCTCCACTATACCTGTGCAGGCTGGATGCAGAGCCTTTCACTGGCGATCTATCCGAAATATCCTATAACCAAAAAAGGCCTGCGGATGCAGACTTTTACGGGTTTCTCAGACAATTAGCCTATCAGTATAGTGCAAAAAATATCATAACGAGTTTTATGGGCAAATGTCAAGATTTTTCTATGTTTTTTCGACAGTTTTAGACTTCTATTCTGTCTCGCGGAACATATATTTGCATTGCTTATAAGTAATTGTGTAATACATTAATAAACGTCCTAAGTTGTCCTACCAATTGCTAACGATTCACCGGTCACACTGGTGGCTCGCAACAACAAATACGCCGGTTCCAACTAGAACCGGCGCATTTTGTATTTTAGGTATATGAGAGGACTTTAGTAGATGATATTTACAAGTCCAGTTGAGCAGATCGAGATGAATGTAAGGATCAGAAGGCAGCCGAATAACAGTGCGTAGAACGGAACGGCTTCCTTGATGAAATCCTTTGTGGAACACTTTGTAACACCGCAGGTTACAAACATTAATGTTCCCATCGGCGGTGTGAACGCGCCGATCGCGTTTGCGAAAATAAATACCATTGCGAAGTGGATCGGATCGATTCCGTATGCTGTCGCGGCCGGTGCGAATAACGGCACGAGAACGATCATGCTGGCATTTCCTTCTACGAACATGCCGACAAAGATCAGGAAGATATCAACAGCAACGAGGAAGAGCCACTTGTTGTGGATCACGGAGATCATCCACTGGGTGAACATCTGCGGGATCATCTCTTTTGTGAGGATCCAGGAGAATGTGGACGCTGCGGCAACGATCAGCATGATGGATGATGTTGTCATCAGAGTCTCTTTTAAGCCCTGACGGATCTCGTTCGGTCCGAGTTCTTTGTATGCGAAACCAAGAACTGCCGCGTATACGATCGCAACGGCACCAGCCTCTGTGGCTGTGAAGATACCGAGACGAACGCCGCCGATGATAATGATCGGAAGACATAACGGGAGAACTGCCGGCTTAAAGGATGTCCAGAACATGGAGCCTGTCATTTTCTCCTTGCGGAGCGGGAGATAACCGCGCTTCTTGGAGATCTTTGATACCATGAACATCATGGTCGCGCAGAGGAGAACGCCCGGTCCGAAACCTGCGATGAACAGTTTACCGATAGACACGTTGGCGATACATCCGTAAAGGATCAGTCCGATTCCCGGCGGGATCAGTGGTGTGATCATACTGGAAGCCGCTGTAACTACGGTAGAGAACGCTCTGCCGATTCCTTTTGCTTCCATTTCCGGAACGAGCATCTTTGCTTCCATCGCCGCGTCAGCAAGCGCGGAACCGGAAAGTCCGCCCATCAATGTACTCAGTAAGATATTTACCTGAGAAAGTCCGCCGTACATTCTTCCTGTCAGTACGGCGCAGAAGTCCATGATTCGTTTTGTAACGCCCGTGTAGTTCATAAGAACACCGGCACATACGAAAAACGGAATTGCGAGAAGTGTCACGCTCTCGGATCCGGTGATCGCCTGCTGGGCAAATACCGCCGGATTGATTCCCGGAGTCAGGACAAAGTAAACAACGGAAGCTCCAAGTACCGCTACGAAAACCGGAACTTTAAAGAACAACAGGGCAAGGAGAATAATTGCCATAATACCAACTGCTGAGTTCATTACTTCTCCTCCTTTCCGTCGCCTTTAAACAATTCTTTTAATTCATAATATTTCTGCTCTGTATAGCTGATCAGCATGAGCACGATGGAGACCGGTGCGATCGCGTAGATCGTGGAGTACGGGATCATTAAGATCGGGGTCTTTCTGCTTGTGCGCAGCATAACAGCGATGTAGTTCCGGCTTCTGAAGAAGAAGTAGATCAGAACTGCGTATACGATAACAGGGATCAGAAGTTCTACGATCTTTCTAAGGCTCTTTGGCAATGCGTCTACGAGAATTTCGATTGCCACATGGCTCTTTGTACGGAACGCCGCCGGAGCCGCCAGGAATGTGATCCATACCATGCATGCCAGCTGGAGTTCTTCTTCCCAGGTAAACGGGTTATTGAAAATGTAACGCATCAGCACACCGAAAAAGGTCACACCGATCAGAACCAGGAGAACTAATGACGCTACAGCAACTTCGATCTTATCCAGGATATCCAGTATTTTCTTCATTGTCATTCCTCACCATCCTTCGATCATCCGGCAAATCATATTTTCCGGATCTTTATAAAAGAAATCTCATGGAAGAATGAGACCGCCATGAGATTTCTTTCCATCACTTTCTGCAGTTTACTGGATTGCTGCCTTTACAGTATCATAGAGACCATCGCTCCAGCCAAACTCAGAACCTTTATCATAGAAGGAAAGGCTTGCTTCCTTCCACTGTGCTCTCTCTTCGTCGGTAAGCTCTGTGAATGTTACGCCTGCGTCTTCCAGTTTCTTTCTGTAGTCGTCGTTTGCAGCTGCCTGTTTCTCGTTGTTGTAGAGACCAGCCTCTTCACATGTCTTGAATAAGAGATCCTGCTGTTCCTGTGTAAGAGTGTTGAGGTAGTCTGTACCGATGCACCATGTTGTGAAGTTTAAGATATGTCCTGTCATAAGGATGTTCTTTGTAACTTCCTGGAAGCTCTGTCCATATAATGTGGAAAGCGGGTTCTCAACACCGTCAAGAGTACCGTTCTGTAATGCGGTATAAACATCGCCAAGAGCCATCGGAACTGCTGTAGCGCCTAATGCGTTGAAGCCTTCTACATAAATCTGGCTGTTTGCAAGACGGATCTTTTTACCTTTGATGTCTGCCGGTACGACCGCTTTGTCTTTTGTCATTAACTCACGCTCGCCGTAGATCCAGTTGGAACCGAGAACGGTAAGTCCTTTGTCAGCAAGCTTGCCGCACTGCTCTTTGTACCAGTCGCTGTCGATGAGTTTCCAAACCTCATCCCAGTTGTCGAAGAAGAACGGTCCGTAGAGAATACCAAGATCCGGTACGCCGTAGTCTGCATAGAACGCACCATCAGCGATGGTGATAACGTTCTCACCCATAACCATCTGGTCGATCAGTTTACTCTTTGTACCGAGTGCGCTGTTTGCGAATACCTTGAGTTCCATGGTACCGTTGCTCTCTTCTTTTAAGAGCTCTGCCCACTTCTCAACTGCCTGTCCGATCGGCTCCTCTGTTGTGTTCTCGAAACCGATATTGATGGTTACAACATCACCGGATGCTGCCGGCTCTGCTGCTGCGGTTGTGTCTTCTGCCTTTGCTTCAGCTGCTGTTGTCTCAGTCGGTGCTGCTGTTGTGCTTGTAGATGCGCTGCTGCCACAAGCGCTGAGTACCATAGATGCACATACTGCTGCGGATACTGCTGCCATTGCTCTTCTCTTCATAAGTTTGTTCCTCCCATTATAAATACATTTTTAAGGTTCCCATTTAAAACTGAAATTCAGCTTTTACGATCTCACCATAATTCTTATCCAGATCTTCAAACGCTTCCCCTGCATGATCCGCGGAATATGTTCTTGAGATCAGCTTTGTAAGATCCACGAATCCTTCACGGACAAGTTTTAATACTGACCGGAAGTCATCGGAGGTTGCTCCTCTGGATCCATACATATTTAATTCTTTTCTCTGGACTTCCAGGAAATTGAAGTCCGCGTTGTGTTTCGCAACACCGATCACAACCATCTTGCCGCGGCTTGCAACAGCCTTTACGCAGGCTAAGAATGTGGACGGAGCGCCGACTGCTTCTACTGTGGCGTCAAAGCCGTCTCCGTTTGTGATCGTCTGGATAAATTCTTCCAGTTTCTCCGGACTGTCATTGACAAATCCGCCGTCAAGACCGAAGTCCTCGACTGCTTTCTTTACCTTTTCCTCAGCGATATCGGTGATGTAAGCTTTCGCCCCGTAGCTCTTTGCGGCTACGCCTGCGAGGATTCCGATCGCTCCGGCACCGAAGATCAGTACCTTATCGCCAGGTTTTAACTGTGCTCTGGATACGCCGTGATAGCTGATGCAGAACGGCTCAACAAGAGCTAATTCCTTCGGATCGATTCCAGCACCGTCAAACAGTCTCTCCACCGGCATTGTAAAGTAGTCGCTGAATGCGCCTTCTCTCTGTACGCCCATGGTCTCATTGTGGATGCAGGCATTCACATATCCGCGTCTGCAAGAGTAGCAGGTTCCGCAGTTGAAATACGGGTTTCCTGTTACCAGCATTCCTTTTTTGATTCCATACGGGTTCTCACCGACTTCCACGACTTCCGCCGCGAACTCATGTCCGATGGTTCTCGGATAGCTGACGTATGCGGACTGTCCGCGGTAGGAAGCGAGATCACTTCCGCAGATACCGCCGCAGACCATTTTTAATAACGCCTCTCCCTGTTTCGGGGTCGGAACCTCTCTTTCTGCTGTAATAGCTTTCCACGGTTCCGGAATCACGATTGCTCTCATTTTAAGATCACCTCTTACTTAACTTCTGTCATGAACTCATGTTTGAAGCGGAAGCCCCAGCCTTCGCCTTCACGCGGACGGGCGAAACCATTTTCGATCACCATCGGATTGTCGATGATCGCGTCGATCCAGTCGAAGCTCTCTGCGCCGTACGGATTAGCAACTGTGCAGAGAAGCGGTACGTCGTAGTCTTTGTAGTAGTGCGGAAGTACCGGGATATTGTAAGCGTTTGCAAGTGCCGCGCTGTCTCTCCATGCCTCTACGCCGCCGAGACGGATCAGATCCGGCTGCCATAAGTCGAGGGCACGTCTTCCAATTAATTCACGGAGCGCAACTGTGGAGTACTCTCTCTCACCCATTGCAAGACTGATCTTTGTCTTTGCGTGGATCGTTGCGTATCCTTCGAAGTCTGTATTTACTACCGGCTCCTCAAACCAGAAGATTCCGAGATGCTCTACGTTGCTGATCAGCTTGATCGCGGACGGAACGTCCATACCCTGGTTTGCGTCCATCATGATCTTCATGTTCGGACCGGTTGCTTCTCTTACGAGGTTTAATCTGCGGATATCGCGCTCCATATCCGGGCTGCCGACTTTGATCTTAACTGCGGTAAATCCGCGTTTCTGGTAGTTTACTACCTCGTCAACAAGCTCTTCATCTGTGTAGCTGATCCATCCGCCGCTTCCGTATACCGGAATCGGTTTTCTGTGGCAGCCAAACATGCGGTAGATCGGCTGTCCCATGGTTCTTGCCCATGCGTCCCACATTGCTACGTTTAATGTAGCGAGTGCCCATCTCTGAAGTCCTACGATTCCGAAGTACTCACTCTCGATCTCATAGTCTTTCTGGACCTGCGCGGTCTCATATACGTGATAATCTTTTTCGAGAACGAATTTCTTCATATCTTTTAACGCGCCCTCGATAGCGTTCGGGCTGTAGTGGAAGCTTAAAAGATATCCCTGTCCGACTACGCCGCCCTTTGTCTCGACTTCAAGAACGTAGAAAGCGATCTTGCTGATATCGTGTGTGGAATCAGCAATCGGATGGCTTAATTTACTGACAGCCTGATAGATTCGTATATCTTTGATATATGTATCATTTTCATTCATTTTCGTGTTCCTCCCGTTGTCGTTTTGTTTATGTTTGTGTTCTGTGATATATCTATCATCATATTACACTATTTTGTGATATATTTCAATGGCTTTTTGTGAATTTTCACTTGCAATTTGTCACAAAATTATATATTCTTATTACAGCACATTTACCAAAAAGGAGGATTAAAATGGCAGAAGCATTGACAAATCAGGCATACGAATATCTGTACCGGAAGATCGTATCCTGTGAATACCTGCCTGGACAGGAACTTAACGAGAAACAGCTTCTGGAAGAGACTTCCTTCGGAAGGACTCCGCTCCGTGAAGCACTGCTCATGCTGCAGGCCGAGAATCTTATCGATATTTTTCCGCGAAAAGGAATGCGGATCACTCCTTTTACAGAAAAAAGCATTGATGATCTTTATCAGACCAGAAAGCTGATCGAACCGACCGTCTGTAGGAAATACATCACTATGTATTCCAAGAGCAAATTATTGGAATTTTTAAAACAGTTTGAGCGGGCAGAAAAGGGATCCGACTACGATGAGTTCCAGATCGATACCTCTTTCCACTCCTATCTGATCGGGATCACAGAGAATGATATTCTTATTAATTTGTATCAGTCCGTCATGATCCAGCAGATGAGGCTTGCCGTATATGCCGCTTTAAAAGATGACCAGAACCGTGTCGGAAACCTGGAGCAGCACCGCGCGATCATCGACGCGCTCCTGCGGGAGAACGAGGAAGATGTCCAGGACGCTATCGTTCTGCATATCAATCATTCCCTGATCAAGTCCCTCAAAATGATGAAGTTCGAAGACTAGATTTTATGAAACGTGTCCGCCGCGGCGGTTATTTACATACGTAGGCCCATTCTTCCGCGCCTGATCCAAAAAGGGCTGTCAGCTCTAAAAACCCCTTATTTTATCTGGGTTTTCAAAGTCTGACAGCCCTTTTCATTTTTTCTTATCTTCCTATACTATCTTTATAAAATGCCGAATTTTTTGAACGCGTCCGTCGCGCTCATTCCGCCCTCAATGGCAGCGCGGACTTTCTTCTCGCCGGCCGCTTTTTCCAGTGCTTTTTCGATGCACTCTGTTGCGATCTCCTTCGGGATGATCAGGACACCGTCCATATCACCGAAGACGATATCGCCGTCATGGATCGTCACCTGTCCGATCTCGATCGTGCAGCGGAAGTCCACCACATTTGTCCGGATCGAGGAATCCTGTGCCCAGCGTCCTCTCGCGAATACTGGGAAGTTCTGCGCGAGCACCTGCGGAGTGTCTCTCGTGTAGCCGTCAAGAACCGCGCCCACAGCTCCTCTCGTTCTGGCTGTCGCCGTGAGAAGTTCTCCCCAGAGCGCGCTGTTTCCGGCGCCGGTGGCAACATAGATCTCATCCTCTTTTAACTGATCCAGTGCTTCAGTCAGAAGTCCAAATGGTTTTTTCTGGGCTTCATATACATTATGTTCCAGGATCGTACACGCTCTTCCGGCCAGCTTCATGTCGTCCTTTAACGGCATGATCTCCGGCGGCAGGAACTGATGATTGTAACCCATCGTATCCAGAATATCGCCTACTACCGGAGTGTAAAGTTTCTCTTTCATGAGCCCAAAAAGCTCTTTGTCATCGTTCCACATACTCATTGTGCATTTTCTCCTTTATTTTTAATATATTATTTGTATTATAGTGCAACTTGTGATATAATTCAATCATTAAAATTAGCATTGTGATATATCTATATTTCTATTAACCTTATCTGCACAGGAGAATGGCTATGATTATTACAAAATTTGAGACATGGTGGGTAACCCGTGACAAGTGTCTGTTCGATGAGAAGCGCCAGGGCGGCGCAAAAATGGGCTGGGATGTTTTCGCGATCAAACTGACAGCCGATGATGGAACCGAGGGAATCGCGACCTGTATGGCGACCCGCAGCGGCGGCGTTACAGAGAGCTATCTGCATGACAGCATCGCTCCGATCCTTCTCGGACGCGATCCTCATGACCACGAGGCGATCTTCTATGAATTATGGAATGTAGACCGCCACGAGGCGTTCTTCCCGGTATTCCTTCCTGGTCCGGCGGATGTCGCTCTCTGGGATATGTGCGCGAAGGCGGCTGGTCTTCCGCTCTACAAGTACATCGGCGCTTACCGCACAAAACTTCCGGTATACGCCAGCGGAAACTTCCACGCTACCGTACAGGAATATGTGGACGAAGCTCTCTATTATAAGAGCAAAGGGATTTTAGGATACAAGGCCCATCCAGGCGGACCTGTAGAGTTCGACATGAAGGTCCACGAGGCTGTCCGTGAGGCCGTAGGACCGGATTACACGCTGATGAGCGATCCGGTGGGCGAATATACCTTAGATGACGCGGTGCGCGTCGCAAGACAGCTGGAGCGTCTTGGATATGAATGGTTCGAGGAGCCATTCCGCGACTTTGAGCTTTATAAGTATACGGAACTCTGCAAGACAGTGGATATTCCGATCGCCGCGACAGAGACGACCCGCGGATGCCACTGGGGCGTTGCCCAGAGTGTTGCCCAGCATGCCGCTGATATCGTCCGCGCGGATGTGAGCTGGAAAGACGGCGTCACCGGCACATTAAAGATCGCCCATATGGCTGACAGCTTCGGATTGAACTGTGAGATCCACACGACGACCATGAACTACATGGATCTTGCCAATGTCCATGTAAGCTGCAGCATCAGAAACTGCAAATACTTCGAGTACTTTGTTCCGGAGGACAACTACAGACTCCCGATGAAGGGGGACCTTCCGATCAAAGACGGATATATCTATGTTCCGGATAAGCCAGGCATCGGTGCCGAGCTTGACTGGGATCTGATCAATGAAAACTGCCACAGCTATCGCTGCCAGACTTTATAATTACTGATTTTTTAGGAGGCATTATCATGAAAGAATTAGAAGGACGCGTCGGCATTGTTACCGGCGGAAGCAGTGGAATCGGATACGCGATCGCGAATGTACTTGCTGAGAACGGCGCAACCGTTTATGTTATCAGCCGTACTGGAAGAGTCAAAGACGGAATCGAGCCGTCCGCCCCGGGTGTCATCCACCTGAAAGGCGATGTTACCGACTATGACGGAATGAAGAAGATCGTGGATGAGATCGCGGCAAAGAATGGTCTCGACTTCCTTGTAAACAACGCAGGAATCACGAAAAAAGCCCGCGCGGAAGTATTCCCGATGGAAGATTTTAAGAAGATCGTGGATGTGGACGTGACAAGCCTGTTCGCGCTGAGCCAGATCTGCTACCCGTACTTAAAAGAGAGCAAGCATAAAGGACGTATCATCAACATCAGCAGCATGGCAGCCCATCTCGGCTTCTCCGAGGTCGTTCCGTACTGCGTCAGCAAGTCCGCAGTATGCGGCCTGACCCGTGGTCTCGCAATCGAGTGGGCAAACGACAATATGTGCGTCAACAGCATCGCTCCGGGCTGGTTCCCGAGTGAGCTGAGCAAGCAGGTCATGACCCCGGAGAGAAAGGCAGCGATCCTCGCGAGAATGCCGGTTCACGCTTTCGGTGACACGAGAGACCTGGGCGCTATGGCGAAGTTCCTGATCAGTGACGGTGCTACATATATCACAGGACAGGATTTCGCGGTTGACGGCGGCGCGCTGGCTTATGGTTTCTAGTTTTAATCATCTGAAATATTAAAATTAAAATTGGCAGGACTTTTATGGAGTTTTTTTATATGATTGATTCCACAAAAGCCCTGCTTTTTAATTGCTAGTTCTTTTGACCACCAGCGTCCTCTTCTGGATGCATGGCAGTAAAAAAGTCTGTGATCATTTCCTCTCTCGAGTAATCTGACCACAGACTTTTTAGGGGATGTATCGTATAGTTTTTATGAAATACCTTATTTATGTGCTCCGGATTACATGAATCTGGAAACAGCCTTGCGGATCTGCGGGCCTGCGATGATCGCGATGATGATCTTCGCTGTGTCGCCCGGAAGATACGGGATAACGCCAACGCCAAGTCCTGCTGTGAAGCTCATTCCAAGCTGGCTTGCAAGCCATGCGGTTCCGAATGCGTAGCAGACTGCCATGCCGATGATCATTCCGATCACATGCATGTAGATCTTTGCCGGGAACTTCTCAACGAAGAAGCCTGCGATGGCTGCTAAGAAGATGAAACCGATGAGGTAGCCGCCGGTCGGTCCGAGGAGCTTGCCGACACCGCCGGTAAAGCCGGAGAATACCGGAAGTCCTACCATTCCGAGAAGCAGGTATAAAACATAGCTCGCTACGGAAAGCTTCATTCCGAGGACATACGCCATAAAGAAGATCACAAGGTTTGTCAAACTGATCGGTACCGGGCTTACCGGAATCGGAAGCGCCATCGGTGCCAGGATACAGGTGATCGCTGTCATAAGGGCTGTCACCGTCATCTGCGCGGTAGACATGTGTTTTGCTGCTGTCTTTTCCATGTTTGTTTTCCTCCCAAACATCCATCGTTTCTGCTGCCGGGCCCCACATCGTG
>Ga0129312_1001934_pt1 | contig 11081 bp, 10 predicted proteins | sample O827metagenome_FD_94434 | JGI IMG/M metagenome (GOLD analysis project Ga0129312, IMG submission 94434) | Orangutan group fecal microbial communities from Wisconsin, USA - O827 metagenome | ecosystem: Host-associated > Mammals > Digestive system > Large intestine > Fecal | place: USA: Wisconsin... | reverse complement strand
CATGCAAGGCAAAGATCATTCAGCACTAAGATATGGTTTGTAATACTAAGTTCCACTTGTGCAAGACTAAATTCCACCATACATTAAAGAAGTGGAATTTAAATTTACAAGTTAGATATGCTCATTACATAACGCACTTGCAATCTAAATGATTATGTTTATAATATACTAAGAAATGAGGGGAGCTTGCAAATTAGCAGGCTGAGATCAAGCTGATATGCTTATACCCGCAACCTGATTTGGATAATGCCAACGTAGGGAGAAAAATCTTAGCGACAACTATTACGGCATCCGAAAGGGTGCCGTTTTATTATTGAAAATGAAATTGTGTTCTATGCACTAATAAAAGCTTCGAGTGATGTGAACCCGTATGAACAAGATAATTGTTGCAGGCGTTCACGTCCGGCGCTAATGTGCCGAGGCATATTCTTTATTAAGCTTTTTCTAACAGTAGCTACTTAAGGAAGTGAATGAAAATGAATAAGAATGAAATAAGCAGAGAAAATTACATATTATATGCCATTACCGACAGACGTTGGCTTAACGGCAGGAAATTAAGCGATGCCGTAGAGTCTGCCATAAGAGGCGGAGCGGGTATGGTGCAGCTTCGCGAAAAGGATCTGGATGATGAGACTTTTCTAGAGGAAGCATTAAAGCTCAAGGCGGTTTGTGCCGGGTACAAGGTTCCGCTCATAATCAATGATAATGTAGCGGTTGCACTTAAGGCAGATGCCGATGGAGTACATGTCGGACAATCCGATCTTGATGCGGCTGATGTAAGAGGACTTATAGGCCAGGATAAGATATTGGGAGTTTCGGCGCATTCACTTGAGGAGGCCTTGCTTGCGGTAAAGCACGGTGCCGATTATCTCGGTGTCGGAGCTGCCTTTGCTACAGGCTCAAAGACAGATGTAAATGTCATCTCGCACGGCATTTACAGCGAGATATGCTCCAATGTGGAGATTCCTGTTGTTGCGATTGGCGGCATAGATGCAGATAATATTGCGGAGCTTAAGGGCAGCGGAATAAGCGGGGCTGCTGTAATAAGTGCGGTCTTTGCAGCGGATGATATCGAAGCTGCGGCAAGAAAACTTAAGGAGAAGATCGCAGAGGCTATAGCCTGATCAGAGACGCTTATTAACAGATATTTGCTCATATTTTTGTAAAATATAGATATGCTTTGGCAATTTCCGGCATATCACATGTTGCTAATGTGCTGTGTGAGGGTAGCAGTTGGTAAGACTGATAGTTATCGAGGCAGAGCATTATACATTTTGGGAGGATAATTGTATGAAGGATTCAAAGACGAAAAAGATAGCTATAGCAGGTGTGCTTATAGCAGTTGCTGTAGTAGGAAGCATGTTCTCATTTCCGGTATTCGGAAGCAAATGTGCTCCGGTACAGCATATGGTGAATATACTTTGTGCGGTATTTCTGGGACCGTGGTACGGAGTTGCGGTTGCATTTGCGGCAAGTCTGATCAGAAATCTCCTCGGACTCGGAAGCCCGCTGGCATTTCCGGGCAGCATGTGCGGCGCTTTGCTTTGCGGTCTTTGCTATTATAAGCTTAAGAACCTTCCGCTTACATTTGTTGCTGAGGTGTTCGGAACGGGTATAATCGGAGGACTTCTGGCTTATCCGGTGGCTATACTTGTGATGGGCAAGGCAGTGGGCAGCATCGCTTTTTATGTATATGTTGTTCCGTTCCTTGTATCGACAGTAGGCGGAACCGTTATTGCTGCATGCATTATCTATGCACTTAAGGCTTCAGGAACATTTTCATATATAAGACAGCTTGCACAATGAACAAATTACCGGTTATCAATTGTATATCGAATATAGTTTCTGCAAATGATTGCGCCAATATACTTCTTGCTGCGGGATTTTCACCGATTATGGCGGATGAGCCTAAGGAAGCCGAGGATATAGCCGAGGCAGCCGATGCTCTCGTTATCAATCTTGGTACGCCTTCAGACAGAAAATATGAGGCTGCAAATGCTGCAGGGCATGCATATAACAGACTCGGAAAACCTGTTGTTATCGATCCGGTAGGAGTCGCAGTAAGCAGCTACAGGAGAGAAAAGCTTGCCGAGCTGCTTATGAATGTGCATCCGGATGTAATAAGATGCAATCTTAATGAAGCCAAGGCAATGATCGGCTTAAATCCTGAGAATGCTTCTTCGTATAAGACCGATCCGGAGTGCGGAGTGACTGAGGATACCGGAATTACAGCTGTAACTTCAGACTGTGGTATAGATTCGAGAGAAGATGAGATCACCGGGCATGAGGAGGCAGCGGCAGCAGCAAAAACTCTGGCAAAGAAGCTTGAATGTATCGTGCTTATAAGCGGAGCTGTGGATGTTATATCGGATGGAACACGCTGCATGACAGTAAGCGGAGGCTCGGACAGATTAAAGCAGATAACAGGTTCAGGCTGTATGCTTAGTGCGCTTACAGGAGGATTTGCCGCAAGAGCAAGCCTTGAGGGTCGTGATTTGTTCACATCCGTATGCGAGGTCTCGGGCTTTTTTAAGCAGGCTGCCGAAAAGGCAGAAGCAATGAGCTCCGAGAGCCGCAGCGGAGGTCTCGGAGAGCTGCATATAAGGCTTATAGATGCTGTGAGTATTTGATTTGTTTCATTTGATACTTTGTATTATATAAAAGACACATCCTTGGGATGCGTACTTGTAGGAAAGAGAACACTGTCGCAAGAGACAGTGTTCAGTGCCGGAATATACAAAGGCATATTCCTTACAGGAATTTATACCACCGGATAGATCTTAGGCGTTGTCTTTTCACACTCGCAGGCTAAGAGTATTCCGCCCTTTTCGGCATAGAAGCTGCATAAGCCCTTGGTTTCATATATGAGTATGGAAGCCTTGGGATATTTATCGAGAATAGCCTGCCTGATGCGTTCGGCAAAGCCCGGATTAAGGCATTGCGCAATATAAATGCGTCCGCCATCATAGCCTGCCTCCTCAAGGTTCTTAAGAAAGGCCTTTAGAGTGCCGGCTTCTCCGCGGCATTTTGCAGCTATAGTTATCTGACCGGTCGGGTCTCCGGTGGCAAGAACACGTATGCCGAGCAGTCCGGCAGCAGCTGCAACTACTTTATTTACACGTCCGTTTGTGGCAAAGTTATGGAAGGATTCCAAAGCAAAGAATATCCTCGAATGTTTGATATAATCGTCACCAAGGGCAATTATTTCGTCATAGCTTTTGCCGTCCCTTACATATTCGGCTATCCTGTCGGCAAGCATGCGAACTTCAGGCCCTGCACTGAGTGAATCAAATACATGAACCTTTGCATTTGGATGCTCTTCAATATACAGATTTCCGGCGGTTACGGCAGCATTGTAGGTGCCGGAGAGTCCCTCGGAGAGGGTTACAACAAATACTTCATCGGCTCCTTCATAGCTGTTCATCCATTGCTCTATGCCGGGACATGCCGTGTGGGAAGGCCCTTTATATTTTGAAAGGTAGTCGAGCATCTCATTTACATCAAGATCCTTATCATCTGTAAAGCTACGTTCATCTGTTGAGATGGTGAGCGGAACCAGGCGGTAATCCACACCCTCTATATCTGCAAAATCCGCAGAGCAATCTGCTATGACACGTCTAATCATATCTGTAGTCTCCCCTTAATAAAAACCTTATATATTACAGTACGTGATAACATTCCTTCTATTACAGTACGTGATAACATTCCTTCATTAAGTTTAGATGAAAATGTGTATCTGTTTTAATTATTACTTTGATTAGCATCTTGTTTTTGCTATACTAACAAAACGGGATCGGAGATGTTATTGCCGATATTTTTACAGAGGAAGAAAAAATGATATACAGTGAATTATGTGGACACAAGGTATCGAGGCTCGGCTTCGGAACAATGCGTCTGCCTTTGCTTGCGGACGGAACAACAGTAGATAAGGAACAGACCGAGAGGATGATAGATTATGCCATAGCTAACGGCGTAAATTATTTTGATACTGCTGCACCTTATCATCAGGGAACCTCAGAGATAATAACCGGAGAGATACTTAAGAAGTATCCGAGAGAGAGCTTCTATCTTGCAACCAAATATCCGGGACATCAGATAGCAAAGAGCTATAATCCTGCCGAAGTATTTGAGGAGCAGCTTGAGAAATGCGGCGTGGATTATTTTGATTTCTATCTTCTTCATAATGTAAATGAAAAATGTTATGACGTATACACGGATCCTAAGTGGGGCATACTCGATTATTTTGTCGAGCAGAAGCGTCTCGGACGTATTAAGCATCTCGGCTTCTCATCACATGGTTCGCCAAAGCTGCTTGAAGAATTTCTTGATTATGCTGACGGTGAGCTGGAGTTTTGCCAGATACAGATGAATTATCTGGATTGGACCCTGCAGGATGCGAAGCGTAAGTATGAGCTCCTTACAGAGAGAAACATACCTGTTGTCGTTATGGAATCTGTCAGAGGAGGAGCACTTGCAAATCTTCCAAAGGAGCAGGAGGAGAGACTTAAGGAAGTCTGTCCGGATAAGTCTGCTGCTTCATGGGGCTACAGATGGCTTACACAGTTTGATAATGTCAAGGTCATATTGAGCGGACTTTCGAATTATGAGCAGACTCTGGATAATGTAGAGACCTTTAACGAAGCTAAACCGATAACAGAGAGTGACAATAAGCTGCTCTTTGATATTGCGGAGCATCTCAAGGATTCCATTCCGTGTACGGCTTGCAGATATTGCTGCAAGGGCTGTCCTATGGGCCTTGATATTCCAACGCTTATAGCCAAGTATAACGATTACAGAGTTGCGCCTTCATTCAACATTTCCATGACTATAGATGCACTGCCGGAGGACAAGAGGCCGTCGGCATGTATTGGCTGCGGAAAATGTGTGCGTATATGTCCGCAGAATATCGATATTCCGAAGCATTTCAAGGACTTTACCGAGGAGCTTGGCAAGCACTTGAGCTGGGAAGAGATATGCAGACAGAGAGCGGAAGCGGCAGAGGCATTAAAAGCTGCTAAAAAGAATAAGGGAGAATAAGTCAGGAGAGAGTATGGTAAGAGAAAAAGAAGAACCTAAGAAGATATTGGTAATAGGACATAAGAATCCGGATACGGATTCGATCTGTTCGGCTATAGCGTATGCGGATCTTATGAACAAGGTTCGTGACAAAAGGATCAGAGAAGGCTACGGTGAGTGTGATGCGGAATATGAGCCATGCCGTGCCGGTGTTATAAGTGCCGAGACCAATTTTGTACTTGAGAGATTTCGTTTTCCGATACCGAGGCTCTGCCTGGATGTTCACGCTCAGGTAAGCGATCTTGATATCCGAGAGGAATCGGGTATAGAGGAAAATACCAGTATACGTGATGCATGGGATCAGATGCGTATCAGAGACATATCTACCCTGCCTATAACAGATGATGACGGTATGCTCAAGGGCGTTATTACAGTCAAGGATATTGCCATGGCAAATATGGATACACTTGATGCCAGAGCATTTTCCAAGGAGCATGTTCCGCTTAAGAATATTATCAAGACTATAGACGCTAAGCTTATAAGCGGAGATCCGGAAGCTGTTATAAGCGGAAGCGGAAAAATATCTATCGGAGCAAGTAGTCCGGAGGCTATCAAGGAATTTTTCGAGAAGGACGATATACTGATAGTAGGAAACAGATACGAGGCTATACATTGTGCCGTTGAGCTTGGAGCAGCGCTTGTCATAGCATGCATGGCTTCGGACATTGCCGAGGATATCAAGTATCTTGCCGATAAGAACGGCTGCAACCTCATCTGTACCGAGAAGGATACCTATGCCGCTTCAAGACTTATCAACCAGAGTATACCTGTAGGAAATTATATGAAGCGTGATGTCATCTGCTTCGAGCCGTCAGCTCAGGTAGAGGATGTCAAGGAGCTTATGAGCCGCGTAAGATACAATTATTTTCCGGTTACAGAACAGGGAAAGGTAAAGGGACTTATTTCCAAGCGTAATCTCATCAGTCTTCAGAAGAAGCGTCTCGTGCTTGTGGATCATAATGAGAAGAGCCAGTGTGTAGACGGCTTTGACGAGGCCGAGATCATGGGCATTATCGATCACCACAGAATAGGAGATATAGAGACAACAGGTCCTATCGTCTTCAGAAATGTTCCTGTAGGCTGTACCGCTACCATCATCAATGACATGTATCGTGAAAACGGTCTCATGCCGCCGAAGGGAATAGCGGGACTTTTGCTCAGTGCCATACTTTCGGATACGCTTTGCTTCAAGTCACCTACCTGCACTCACAGAGACAAGGTGGCAGCAGAGGAGCTTGCACATATTGCAAATATAGATTATATGAAGCTTGCTACGGATATGTTTGATGCAGGAGAGGATTTAAGCGGCAAGACACCTGACAGTGTATTCAGAAATGACTGCAAGGTGCTCAGAAGCAATAATCTCCGTATCGAGATCGCACAGGGAACCTTTAACAGTCCTGCCAATCTCAGGAAGGCAGAGGAGATGATCAAGGATCACATTGAGAATATTCTCACAAGTGATAATGTGGATCTTGCGTTCTATATAGCGACAAGTATAGCTGATCAGTCCAGCGAAGTTATCTTTGCCGGAGACAATGCTGAGGAGCTTTTAAAGAAGGCATTTAATACCGAGGACGGAGACTTCGGAGTAAAGGTAAGAGGACTCGTATCAAGAAAGAAGCAGTTCGTTCCGTCTTTGCTCAGTGTGCTTGATGCCGCAGAATAAGCTCTTCCGCGAAGCCTTGCAGATGGTGTGTTATCTGTCAAGCGGACATATTAAATAACGAAAATTTTTTCTTCCCCCGGTACAGTTTATGTACCGGGTTGTTTATGCAGAGTTTTCCGGTCTATGGGATAGGATTCTCCCCCCCATTTTTATAAGCTGTGATTTCTGTTTTTTGTCTGTTGTGCCTGCACCGGATCGGGCTGTGCCTGACCGAGGTATTGATTCAGATTTTCCAGTTTTCGGTTTAATGATTGAAACTCTTTTTCACATTTCTTGTAGATGGAAGTCAGTTCATTTTTCTCCTTCATCAGTTCTTGATATCAATGTGTGTGGTGAGAACATACGAATATTTCCCTTCTAAAACCTTGTTAGCAAGTTATTTTCCAATGCGGTGAGCTTCCGCATAACTGACTTCTCCCGTAGCAAAAGTCTGTATCAGATGATACGATAGGAAAGTGTGGGGGATTTCGCCTGTGTCATGACACAGGCAGTGCTTGCTGGTTATCCTTTTAGGCATTCCAAAAGGGTGTGCCAATGTTGATAGAATATAATTATATTATTCGAGAGAACGAATTATAATAATATTCGGAGGAATGGATATGGATTATATGACATTAAAAGAAGCCGGTGAAAAATGGGGAGTAACACTTCGTTGGATAAATTATTATTGTTCTGCTGGACGTATCCCCGGAGCTGTAAAGATGGGAACGGTGAGACACTTGTAAATACACAACGAATTCTAAGGAGAAAATGCGCAATGGAAAAACCTACTCCCCCCAAATATAGCATAATCCTATGTGTAATACTTGCCATCCTTACAGCGATGGTGCTGCGTCAGATTAAGGCAGATATACCAATGAACAGGTTTGCACGTATACTTCGGGCATCCATATACATTGGAATGTTTGTTTCATGGGGCATTTCCATATACATCCGGATCATTCAGCCGCAGGTAAGACGTTACCTCATCGCAATTTCATCATTGATGGTCTTCTGGATAATTATCAGGACAATACGTTATTCTCTGAATGATTGTGTATGGTTGATGAGATATCTCTGGTATTTGTACTATCTGCCTATGTTGCTGATCCCACTTCTGGGAGTGTTCGTTGCTCTGTCCTTGGGAAAAGCAGAAAACTTTCGCCTGCCGAAGTGGACAATATTATTTTATATTCCAACTATTGCACTTTTGCTGCTGGTTCTGACGAATGACTTACATCAGCTTGTATTTACTTTCCCAACCGATGCAGTCGTGTGGATGAATGATTATCACCATGCCATTGGGTATTTTTTGATTGTTATATGGATGATATTTTGTGCTGTGGAAGCGCTTGCGATTATGCTGATTCAATGTCGCAGTCAGCATAGTCTGGAGGCATTGCTATTGCCTTTCGTTCCTGTACTATTGTCAGTGGTATATTGTGCACTTTGGATCTTTCGCGTGCTTGGTATTTTTCAGCTGGCATGGTTAAAGGCGTTTGCCGGTGATATGACGGTTGTATTTTGTCTGCTTTTTACTGCAGTGCTGGAAAGCTGTATCCAATGTGGCCTGATTCAGAGCAATACCGGGTATGATGAATTATTTATGGTCAGCAGACTCGGAGCACAGATTACAGACCGGGAAAACAGGGTTCATCTTGCCAGCCTTAATGCAAGAAAATTGACGGAAGAACAGAAAATAAGGGTCGAGACACAGAGGGTTTTGGCAGATAAAAGTATGCTTATCAGAAGTCAGCCTATTAAATTTGGCCATGTATTGTGGCAGGAAGATATTGGTGAACTTACAGAAGCGATCGAGCAGATTGAAGAAAACTGTCGTGATCTGGCGGAACATAATGGTATCCGACGGGAGAATCTGGAAACACGAAAAAAAATTCTTGCTCTTCATGAAAAGAATCGGGTAAATGATCTGATTCACAGGGAGACAGCCGGGCAGATTGATTTGATTGACCGGCTTCTGGTGCAGTACGATAGGGAGACAGATACCTGCAACCGCAGCAGACTTCTTGCAGGAGCTGCGGTTGCAGGTGCCTACATAAAACGTTTCGGTAATTTGCTGCTTGTCAGTGAATGCATGAAAACAGCAAATATCCAAGATCTGTCGAGATGTTTTGATGAATCTTTCATGAATATGGAACTGCTTGGCATCAATTGTCTTCATACACTTCCATCTGGTATTTTCATGGAAACAAAAGATATGATAAAGGTGTATAGTAGCTTTGAAACAATAGTAGAATCCTGTTTGTATGACCTCTCCCATGTATGGATCCATATGCGTAATAGCGGGAACAGGATTTTCCTGCATATGGAATTTGTCTGCGATACCGATCTTTCCAGGCTTGCACAAATCACAGATGCGTTTACCTGTGAAGAGGAAACTTACCGATTCACCTTTGACTTAAAACAGAAAGCTGGTGAGGAAGAATGAAACTGGGTAAAATTGTCGTACATTTCAAGAATAAGTATAAATTACGTGCCGCGGTGAAAGAGTCTCTGGATTCGCTTCCTACGGCTGTCTGTTACTTTGATTCTTCAGGTACAGTTAAACTATGCAATCCACTTATGTATGATCTTTTTCGGAAAATTACCAAAAGTGATCTGCAAGGCTTTGATGAACTGCAAAAGGCTCTGGATAACTGCAATCAACTGACGAGTATCATACGGGATGGAGATATATTTATTTTTCCGGATGGGAGAGCATGGCAATATTCTGCTGAGGATGTTAAAACGGCTGATGGTAAGGTTTATACGGAGGCAGTGTTCAATGATGTGACCGAACTGTATGAAAAGCGCCAAGAGCTGAAACAGCAGGCAAAAGAATTGAAAAAGATGTACCGGGAGTTGAAGATTCTGTCAGAGAATGTGCAGGAAGTGACCAGAGAACAGGAAATTTTCAATATGAAATCACGACTTCATGATCAGATGAATATGGGTGTTTCCGCGATACGAAGGATGTTGCTTCAGAATGTCACTTCTGAAGAAAATGCTGCCGCTGTTGTACAGTTTCGCCGTGCTATTCAGGTCTTGCAGGAAGAAAATGCTTATCCGCAGGATGATGTGGCGGAGTTTATCCGGGACGCTGCAGTATCTGGTGTTCAGGTGAAGATTACAGGGGACTTGCCCAAAATAGGAAATTCTTTGCAGCTGCTTTTAACGGTCATGCGGGAAGCATGTGTCAATGCTGCCCGCCATGCGGATGCGGCCGTGCTGTATATAGCGGTAGAGCGGAATCCGGATGCTATCACCTTGCGAATGACCAATGATGGTGAACGCCCGAAAGAAAAGATTATTCCAAGAGGAGGTCTTGCTGACCTGGATAAAATGATAAAAGCGGCAGGTGGCAGGATGGATATACAGTCCAGACCGGTATTTGCGCTGACAGTGACTCTGCCGGTTTGTGAATGGAAAACAGAACAGGAGGTGTCCCTATGACAAAAGTACTTGTGATCGATGATCAGCGGATTGCCAGAGAGTATATGGAGAATGTTGTAAGGAATGGCATGAACTATGAACTTGCAGGCAGTCTGTCCAGAGCAGAACTTGCCGAGACTGTCTGCCGCAGAAGTAAAGTGGATCTGCTACTTATGGATATCTGTACCCATGGAACAAAGGATGGCATCGATTCGGCTGCCGAGTTGCGTGCACTGTTTCCGGAACTGAAAATTATTGTTGTTACTTCAATGGTTGAGGAGAGTTTTATCAAGAGGGCAAAAGAAGCAGGGGCGGACAGTTTCTGGCACAAGGAAGTCAGCCCGGAAGACTTGATTACTGTTATGGATGCAACCATGCAAGGCAAGAAGATATGGCCGGGTGATACACCTACTGTAAAACTGGGGATTGCAACCAGTGATGATCTTACAGAAACGGAAATCAAAGTTCTTCGTCTGGTCTGCGAAGGACTGGAATACAGTGAGATTGCAGAGGCACTCCACTATACTAGAGATAATGTAAAATATCACATTCGTAATATTCTTCAAAAAACAGGTTATGCGAATAAGACACAGCTTGCCATTGCTGTAACAGGCAAACGCTATATTATTCCAAAGCTCTTTGAAGAATAGCATTATAGCTTTTTAAAAAATCTTGGTTTCAGGTTTGAAATCAGGATTTTTTTTAACTCATAGGAAATTGCGTCCTATGAGTTAAAAAACGCTCCGCGGGATGCGCACTCGCGCGAAGTAGAAAACTGTCGCAAGCGACCGCGCTCGGCGCGAGGGGCTGTGAAAAAAGCATAGCTCAGAAAAAAGAAGGACCAAGGGTTCATAAGAGCCCAAGGTCCTTCTTTTATGTTAAAATTTAACTTGCGATGATAAATTTAAACATAGATTATTCTAAT
>Ga0129312_1001933_pt1 | contig 11086 bp, 10 predicted proteins | sample O827metagenome_FD_94434 | JGI IMG/M metagenome (GOLD analysis project Ga0129312, IMG submission 94434) | Orangutan group fecal microbial communities from Wisconsin, USA - O827 metagenome | ecosystem: Host-associated > Mammals > Digestive system > Large intestine > Fecal | place: USA: Wisconsin... | reverse complement strand
TGTACATCGCAAAGCCCAGCCTTGCGGAAGACTTCCGAATCTGCCTGGCAACGGTGAAAATCCTGTTTATGAAGGAGAGCACCGAGGGCATTGCAGAAGGGCAGACAACGGCTGCTAATGGTATGGGATCTAATAGTGTCGGTGAAGTGCAGAAGGAAGTTTTGCGTTAATAATTTAATAGATCAATGTGCTCGTTGATTACATCTAAGAAGCAAGATCCGGATCGCTATAAACCGGTAAATAGTAGATTGCAATTTTGTATCATGCAACAATGAGGGAGAGCAAGCAAGTAAGTGTTATATTCATTTGATATTTTTGATACGATTCTATACCGAACAGTGCCAAATTCAACTGATATCTTCTTACTTATGGAGCGTAAGACTGAAGTTAGAGAACTTTGGAAGGACCGTGATTCTTTTGCTAGAGTTAGAATCAATGCAGAATTTTGGCTTCGTAGAAAAACAAGGTCAGAAATAACAATAGAAGATATTTATAAAGCTATTGGTAAAAAATACCATTTATCTTCGAGAGTACAAATTAAATTAATTAAGACCGAGCTAGAAACCGAGAAGGAAAACTCTTTCCTCCATATCGATACAGTTAATATAATAAAAAAATTGCAATCTAAGGGAACGAATGTGATTTTGATCTCGGACATGTACTGGCATGAGAATGAAGTCCGTGATCTCCTTTCGAGTAAAGATCAAATCTTTTCCCAAATTCCAATTTATGTAAGTAGTGACTTTCATGCTACAAAAAAAAATAAAAAATTATATGAAATTGTATCAAGGAAGTTAAACATTCCTTATACAGACTGGGTACACTATGGAGATAATGCTAAATCTGATTATTATAATGCTAGATCATTAGGCATCAAGGCTGTGCATACAGCGCGTCCTCAGCGGTATCATTATGAGAGACAGCTACAAATATCTATTGAAGGAAAGGCTCTTTATAGTTTGATTTCACAGGTGCGGGAGAATTCAAACGGACCAGAGTTCGACCTTGGAGCTTCTTTTGCTGCTCCTATGGTTTATCAGTATGTTTTATGGGTGATTGAGGAAGCCTGCACCAAAGAAATCAATAAACTGTATTTTGTTCTACGTGATGGCTATATTTTGAAAAAGGTTGCCGATGTAATCATTCAAAATAGAGGGCTCAATATTAGCACAGAATATCTGTTTGGATCTCGAGTAGCATGGAGACTTCCGGAAGTTACAATAGATTCTTTAAAAAATTTATCAGTATGGGATAAGTCAAACTGGATTTTTCGCGATCCTGCATATGCATACGTGCCATTTGAGCGAGTTGGCTTTAGCAAGGAAGAATTAGATTCAATATTAGGCTCAACCTTTTGTAAGAAAGAGTACCATTCTTTTACTGATTTCAAAGCGGGGCTAGATGAAGCTCTTGAAAATCCAATATTTTGTAAAAGACTCGAAGACAAAATTAAAGTTGCTGGTGAAAACATGAGCGAATATTTAATTCAGGCTCTTGATGAAAACAGCAACTACGCTTTAGTTGATACGAATAGTACGGGAAAAACTCAAAAGGATCTAGACCATTATATTGAAACGCATAATCTTCCAATACGGAAGCTGCGTTTTTTTTATCACACATTTTTATCGGATACAAAGAAAGTACCCGAAACCCAGTTCGTATTTCTAGATGCGAAAAAGCAAGACAGGCGATTTCCGGAAGCTTTGTTCAGAGCGCCATATAATACATGCTATGGCTATGAAAAAGATGGCGATCGCGTTAAACCTAAATTTTTTGACGGTGAGTTTTGTGCATGGAATTACTCCTTTTCGTATGATAATTATTTAAAGGGCATTGTGGACTTCACCTTAGCTATGGAAAGAAGCAATAAGAAGTATGATCTTGATAGTTATGTTGATGTTCTTATGAAAGTGGCTAATTTTGATATTTATTCAAATGATATTGTTTTACAAGTTGGAAAACTTCCGTTTAACCCAGACTTGGACGGAAATGAGATACTTGATTTTTACCCACAAATTGGCTTAAAAAATTTAGTTCATCCGTTTTCAGAATTAATTTATTTTCCGAAAGGATCATATTATAGATCTGGTGGAGCGTGGCCGATTTTATACAAAATATTAAATTATTTAGTGGAGTTGCGTAGAAATATAAAGAAGAAATAGCGATGAAAAAATTTTTATATATCACACATTTATCTGGGAAAAGAGTAAATAGACTTTGGATTTCGGCACTTACAGCTGCGTTAGCGCAAGGGTATGAAGTTCATCTTGCATGCAACAAATCACAAATCGAAGAACCAGGATGGCCAGAAGATTGCCGAAAAATGGGTATAATTGACCATCATATAGATTTTAATCGTGATCCATTGAATCGCGAAAACAAAAAAGCGTATAAAGAATTACTCCAGTTAATGCAGAAAGAGCAGTTTGATATAGTACATTGTAATACACCAATTGGTGGAATGTTAGGAAGAATCTGTGCACATAAAGTAGGAACACCTTATGTTATTTATCAGGCACATGGATTTCATTTTTGGGATGGTGCACCATTAAAGAATTGGATGTTTTATTATCCCTTTGAAAAGTGGATGGCGCGTTATACGGATACATTAATAACAATTAACAAAGAAGATTATAACAGATCGCTAAAGTTTAAAACTAAAAAATACGGTCATAAAATATATGTTCATGGAGTAGGTGTTATAGTAGAAGATTTTCAAAACCCTGAAAATTCTAAAGAGGCTGTACGCGAAAAACTTGGTATTAATAGTGATGCATTTGTATTTGTAACCACTGGTGAATTAATACACAGAAAGAATCAAGCGACTGCAATTAAAGCATTTGTAAATGCAAATATTCCAAATGCGTATTTGCTGATCTGTGGAAGCGGAGAATTATTTGAAACTTTAAATAACTTAATAAATAATCTTGGCTGTAAAGAACATGTAAAACTTCTTGGCTTTAGACAAGATATGGTTGATGTATTGAATGCAAGTAATGCTTTTGTATTCCCCTCTTTTCAAGAGGGACTTCCTGTCGCTCAAATGGAAGCAATGTCTGCAGGACTTCCTTGTATCGTATCAAAAATACGAGGCAATACGGATTTATTAGGAGAGGATTATCTATATTATTTTGATCCGAATGATATTAACGGGTTATCTATAAAAATGAAAAAGATAGTAACAGATACTTATAATTGGAGAAAATATTCGATCGAACATATAAAAAACTTTTCTTTTGATAAGGTTGTTTCGGAATTTTCAAAAATATATAATAAGCAGTTTGATGATTAACCAAAATTGCACTTATATAGTCAGTGTGATGATCACATCTAATAAAAAATGCTACCGAAAATTTATATGCGCAATAATTATTTGATCGAAAAAAATAGGAGACGTAATGGATAGAAAGCTAAGGGTGTTGCATGTTCTTAAATCTGACAAATATTCAGGTGCTGAGAATGTTGTAATAACCGTTATTAAGAATATGCGCGATGATATTGACTTTGCATATACATCTTTTGATGGGCCAATACGAAGCATATTGGAAGAGAATAATATTATGTTCTATCCAGCAAGAACAACTAGCACGCAGGAAATAAAGCGTGTAATTAATGAATTTAAACCAGACATTATCCATGCACATGACTACAACATGGGAATCAAAACAGCAATAGCCTCTAACAAAATACCAGTGATCAGTCATATTCATAATAATTCCCCATGGATAAGCAAATATTGCTTGAAAAGTTATGGTTATTATTTTGCATCGAAAAAATTCTCTAAAATATTAACGGTTTCCGACTCAATAGTGCAGGAGTATGTGTTTGGGAAAAAAATAGCTTCTAAGACGTTAATGATAGGGAATCCTTTCGACAGCAATATAGTTTTACAATTAAGCGGAGGAATCGAAAGCGAGAAGAAATATGATATTGGCTTTTTAGGAAGATTGACCCCCCAAAAAAACCCTATGCGTTTCATAAGAATTGTAAATGAAATTAAGAAATTCAATATAGAGCCTAAAGCAATTATTATTGGTGATGGGGAACTTAGAACCAATATTAATGAAGAAATTAAAAGGCTAAAACTCGAGAATAATATTAGCTGTGTTGGATTTCAGAAGAATCCATATAAACTGTTGAAACAGTGTAAAATTATGCTTATGCCTTCTGATTGGGAAGGATTTGGCCTCGCTGCAGTAGAAGGGTTGACACTTGGCTTGCCTGTTGTTGCATCTCCAGTTGGTGGACTTAAAAATATTGTTAATGAAGAGTGTGGAAAAATATGTGTCGAGGATAAGGATTTTTGCAATGAAATTGTTAAATTATTATCCGATTATGATTATTACAAGCTCAAATCAAACAATGCCTTAAAAAGAGCTGACGAGTTCGATAATATTGACAGTTATATCAATACCATGTGTAAAATTTATGATAATGTAAGTAAGTAATTAATAATACTTTCTATGATTTACAAATTAACTTGCAAAGAGTGGACGGAATGGGAAAAATAAAGTATTCGAAATATATTGCTATAGAGATAATATTAAATTCAATTGCAATTTTTTATACGCGATTAAATTCTGTAATTGCAGGAGTGGTATTTTTTCTGTTTATTGCATATAGTACAAATTATTGGTATAAACATGGAACATCCATTTTACGGGCTATAGCTATTACACTAGTATCAATAATTCCTATTTCTTTTATACCAATAACAGGTGGAAATCTAGGGACATTTCCTCTTACGTGGTATCATGTTCTTCTCTTAGTGGCAATATTAATTACATTATCCAATGGCGTTGAAAGAAAATCATTTCTTTTCTTCATAATAGCATCAGGCTATCTTATAATAACTTCAATTTTACAAAAGAATATAGGGAATAGCTTAAGCCAGGCAATGATGATAATCATTTGGCTAGGTTCGTTTTTTGTATGTGACGCTTTCGGTGAAGATAGCTATATTTATGATATCCTTTTCAACATTTATTTAGCGTCATGTGTTGGCTTTGCTATACAGATTTTAATACAATTTTTTTCAATAAACTATTTAGGAATAGACATAGGAAGAGTGGGCTTAATGAAGGCACGAACAGCATATTCAGGGCTCATGGGAGATTATAGCTTTTCTACGCTCTTTCTTGCTACGGGCCTTTTTTGCACGATAATAAAGTACTTCGAATATCATAAAGAAAATGTATTAATTTTTATATCTGAATTTGTTTTACTAAGTATAAGTTCATTAATAGTTACTTCAAGAACTGGCTTATTCGCTTTTGCTGTTACACTGTTGCTCTTTTTAATAAGCAAAATGCGCAAATTTAATATACTGTATTTTATTTTTATTATAGCGTTAATTGTTGCCATTCCAGTATATCTTTCTGCTTTATTAAAATCGCGAGGTGGTCAGCTGCTGTTGGATACTTCAGGAAGGACTGTTAACTATGCTTCGTCTCTTTCACTAATCACAGAAAAACCTTTGTTTGGGTACGGCCTTGGATTGGATAATTTATTTGCCAATACAGGATTAGGAGTACCACATAATTTTTTTATTCAATATCTATTACAAATTGGGATTATTGGAACAATATTGCTTATTATACCAGTTTTTGGATTTTGCAATAAATACGTTTTACATTCTGGCCTTAGTAAGTGGCTTATTATTCTTACATTTATAGGATCTATGCTGATTCCTGATATTGTTAGTTCTCGATTCCTTGTGGCACTATTATTTATTTGTGTGGAAGACAGAATTGGCATTAACGTGATTGATAAAGATTAGACAACTTAGTAAACAATGGTATTGTAATAGAATTTATTAGGAAAATATGATATCGATATGAGAAAAGCAGAAAAGTTAGCAATCAAAGCAAGTAAGGCTTATAGAAAACACAATAAGTTTTTACAAAGATATTATGAACTGGTATTACGTACGATATTTGCATGTGATTATTCTGGAAAAGTTAATTTTGATCCAACAGCACAACTTGTTCATAATGGATTAGGAGTTGTATTTCATCCTAAAACAGTTGTGGGCCCTAATTGTAAAATTTATCAGAATGTTACACTTGGGGGAAATGGAAAATTAATTGATGGTAAAAAAGTAAATTCTGGTGGCCCAACTTTGGAAAAAAATGTTGCTGTTTTTTCCGGTGCATGTGTTCTCGGCCCTATAACTATTGGACATGACAGTATTATTGGAGCTAATGCGGTCGTAACTCATGATGTTCCTCCCAATAGTCTTGTCTCCGGCAATCCAGCAATTGTAAAAGAACGTAAATTTGACTATGACTTTTCGTAATAACGTATAATGGATAATAATTTAAAAGAAAAAACATATAATGCATTAAAATGGTCTTCGTTGGCTGAAATTCTTGCAAAATTGGTAACACCAGTTGTCAATATGATTCTTGCAAGATTGCTTACGCCAGAAACATTTGGAGTTGTAGCTACGGTTACAATGGTTATAAGTTTTGCTGACATGTTCAGCGATTCTGGATTTCAGAAGTTTTTAATACAGTATGACTTTAAAGACAAAAAAGCACTATATAAGTCCGCAACTGTCGCTTTTACTACGAATTTGTTAATTTCTATTTTTTTATGGGGTATTATTGCCTGCTTTAATAGCCAAATAGCATCATTTGTTGGAAATCCTGGGAAGGGTATTGTTATAGTTGTCGCTGGCATATCTCTTCCTTTAACATCATTTTCCAGTATTCAAAGTGCCATATATAGAAGAAAGTTTGATTTTAAAACGATTTTTGTGGCGAGGATTGCTATGGCCATTTCGCCCTTAATCATTACTGTACCGCTAGCAGTCTTGGGATTCCAATATTGGTCAATAATTGCTGGAAACATCTGCGGAAATTTATTTACCGCAATTATACTTACTGTTAAGTCAGAATGGAAACCAAGACTTCTCTTTGATTTAGTAGAATTAAAGAGAATGTTTTCATTCAGTATGTGGTCATTAGTAGAATCCTTAGGAACTTGGCTTACATCGTATGTTGGTACATTCATTGTCGGTAATCTGTTAAACCAATATTATTTGGGACTGTATAAGACAACAGTTACAACTGTAAATGGCATTTTTGCACTTGTGACGTCGGCTACAACAACTGTTTTGTTTTCGATGTTGTCGCGATTGCAGAATAATAAAGATGAGTATAACAGGGCGTATCTCAGATTTATTAAGGCAGTTTCGATATTAATTATTCCTCTTGGCTTTGGAATTTTTATTTATAGAGATTTGGTTACTAAAATTCTTCTTGGCAGTCAATGGCTCGAGGCAATCCCCTTTGTTAGGATATACGGGCTTATGAGTTGTTTGGCGCTCGTGTATGGACAGTATGCTTCCGAATATTATAGAGGCTTAGGCAAGCCTAAGGCATCCGTACTTACGACTGTGATTCATCTTGCTGCCTTGATTCCGGTACTTATCATTTGTGCAAGACAAGGATTTCTTCCCTTGGTATATGGACGATCCTTAGTAAAAATTGAACAGATTGCGGCATTCTGGATTGTATTGTGGATATGGTTCAGATTCAATCCCTTTCAACTTATAAGTTACACCTACAAATCGATTATTTGTTCGATAATAATGGCGGTAGCTGGTTTCTTCATGCTAAGAGTTAGTACGAATATAATATTCGAAATTTTTAGTGCCTGTATTTGTATAGTTATCTATTTCGTTCTTTATGGATTAGTATTCAGAGGCAAAAATGACCTAAAAGCAGTTGCTAAGATGTTGAAGAGGAAGTAAGAAGACATGAAAAAAGTTCTAATCGTTCTTCCTGGCATGTATTATGGAGGAATGGAACGAGTAGCAATGATTGCTAGAAAATTGTTGATTAAAGCCGGATATTATGTTCGCGTTGTTACACTATATAAAGGTGATCCGGACTACAAACCGGATTTTCATTATGATTGTTTAAATTGCGAAATAAGAGAAGGAACGCTAGGAAAAATATTAACAGAAATTAAAAGAACGATCAAATTGAAACAATATAAGAAACGTTTATCTCCGGACATTGTAATTTCGTATGGAAAAAATTCAAATTTCTGCAATGCATTTTCAAAATGTGGAGAGAAACTTATTCTTGGAATTAGATCGTATGATTGGTTATATCAATATTTGCTTAATTATAGATTAGAGAAACTCACATATTCTAGATGCGATAAAGTGGTTTCTGTTAGCAGATTAATTCAAGTAGATGCTGAAAAGAAATTTGATATACCGTCAGAAAAAAGTGAATATCTATATAATCCTTACAATTTAAATGAAATCGAAAGAAAAAGTAGAGAATTAATTACAGAAATCAATATTCCTAATGATAAGAAAATTATCGTCACAGCGGGAAGGATTGAGAATCAAAAAGGATTTTATCATCTAGTTAAATCCATTTCGCTAATAAGAGAGAAAGAACAAATTCGCATTTATGTAATGGGACATGGAAGCAAGCAAAAGGACCTTGAGAAACTGATTGAATATTATAACCTTGGGAATATTATTCATCTGATAGGTGGGCAGCAGAATCCTTATAAATTTATGAAAAGGGCTGATTTATATGTAATGACATCGATTACCGAGGGATTTCCTAATGCTATGGTTGAAGCAATGTCTTTAGGAACCCCTATTCTTACGTCGGATTGCAAATCTGGCCCAAGGGAAATCCTAACAAATAGCGATATCCATAAGATAACTTGCGGAATTGAGTATGGTGATTATGGAATATTGACCTCTCCTATGACAGATAGTGGTGATTACACCCCAAATATTGAGCAATGTGACATTGATTTTTCAAAAGCTCTTGAACAAGTAATTAATAACGAAGAACTTTTATCGAAGTATGGAGTACTAGCTCAAAAACGCGCATTAGATTTTTCATACAAAGCATTTTCTGACAAACTAATTGGAATAATCGAGAATTAGAAATATAAGCCGTCACATGCTTGGAAGGATGATTAAGATGACAATTAAAGAATGCCGAATTGATAGACAAGCGATGTTATCAAATTGCTCTTTTGTTAAGACAATATTAATGCTGATTGTCGTCATTTATCATTCATGCATATTCTGGGGTGGAAATTGGATTAGATCTGTCACTATTGACTCACAGGAACGTTCACTTATCATGTTCCCATTATGGCTGAATTCTTTTCATATATACGGTTTTACACTTGTATCGGGATTTATTTGGTGCTATCTAAAGCAAATCAATCATTATCGTTGCTTTGCTGTTTTCCTTAAAAGCAAAATCAAAAGACTAATTGTGCCATTTATTACTATATCAGTTGTATGGGTAATCCCATTATCCTTGCCTTTTGACAGATATAATATAATGGATGTTATCTATAATTATTTACTTGGAATTAACCCTCATCAGTTATGGTTTTTACTGATGCTCTTTGATGTATTCGTTCTAGCATGGATGACTGAACCTTTTTATAAGAAGAATATCAGATTAGCCATAATTGTAGGAATATTAAGTTATGGAATTGGTCTTATAGGTTCACACTATTTTCTGGATATATACCAAATTTGGAAAGGATTCTGCTACCTTCCTTTTTTTATTCTTGGATATAAGCTATATCAAATCGGAAAAAAATCGAATCCATTGATTTGGATTTCTCTCCATACTGGAACATTCATAGTTCATCAGATAATGCAAGAAATTTCACAAAATGGTATTGGGGGGGCGATATAGGAGTTGGATTCGTTAACCATATGTTTGGGGCTATGATGGCATTTTCGGTTCTTCAGTGGATTTCAGAGAGAGTAAATTATAATAATAGTTTGGCTTATCGTTTGCTATCTAAGCACTCGATGACTATTTATATGCTACATCAACAAATTATATATTATGTAATAAGGACCTTGAATGGAAGGATAAACCCTATCTTTATTGCAGTAATGAATTTTTGTATTTCGCTAATATTGTCTATTTTCATAAGTATGATATTACACCGATTTACAGCAACTTGTTTCCTAGTAGGAGAAAAATTTGATAATGTTAAAAGAAAATTATAAACAATATATTGATTTAAATAGTGTCTGCTGATTAAGCTGGTTTCGGAAATATCAGTCATCAAAACACGGCTGTCTCAGTCCAGATGTAACAACAATTATCATTGTCCCTGTGTCCCATGGCACAGAGGACAAGCTCTTTGAAAAAAGTAAAAAATAACAAGCACTGCCTGCTCAGGATTCTGAACAGGTTCATCGTCAGAACGGATAATCCGATGGATCCGGCTGTCATCTTTTCAAGTTTTGTTGTAACAAGGCCAAGGCCAAAGCATCTCTTGCAAAGACTGAAGCTGCGTTCAACTTCGATCCGGTCTGTGTTGTCCTGATAAGCCTTTCTGCGATCTTCCGATGTTTCCGTCAGACTCGGTCTGCCAAGTTTCGGGCCCGACAGCCTGATGCCGTGTTCTTTACAGTACGCACGGTTTTCACGGTTTCTGTAGATCTGGTCTGCAAGAATCCTTTCAGGATAATGACCAGTTCGCTTTTTGTAGGATTCACAGGCATCCATCAGTGTGGAGCTTTCGTTATAGGCTTCGAAGGAGTTCCTCTCAATTCGTCCGTATCCTTTCTCGTCGAGGCTCAGGTCAAATTTGATTCCGAACTCTACCGGCGCCTTGGCCTTTCCTCTTACGATTGGACGGATGTATGGCTGCGAGATGCTGACAATGCGGTTTTCCACGCTGTGGGTATGATTGTCATACATGTACTTCTGCTGTTCATACACCTTGCGGATGGTATCCAGAAGCGTCAGCTCACGGTTTGTAAATTTGCAGCCTTTGTCAAGATACTGGTCAATGTATCCGAGATCCCGGTTCACATATCCAAGCTGTTTGCGGATGACTTTGCGGATCTTTTTGGCGGTACGTTTCTTGCTCTTTGCGAGATTCAGGTAGTTCTTTCTGGCTTCCCCGCAGTAGGTTCGTAAATGGTAGATCCCCGGTGCCTTTCCGCTGTAACAGGATTCTGAGACAATACTGTAAACTTCAGTACACTGTATTCGTGTTTACAGCAGACTGTTACGGAGGAATGGCATGAAGGGGATAACACCACAGGAGCGTCTGG
>Ga0129312_1001932_pt1 | contig 11089 bp, 10 predicted proteins | sample O827metagenome_FD_94434 | JGI IMG/M metagenome (GOLD analysis project Ga0129312, IMG submission 94434) | Orangutan group fecal microbial communities from Wisconsin, USA - O827 metagenome | ecosystem: Host-associated > Mammals > Digestive system > Large intestine > Fecal | place: USA: Wisconsin... | reverse complement strand
GCTGATGCGGGAGTCGAGTGAGCTCGAGCCGCTGTACACGACCTATAAGCGCTATCTCGAGGCCGTAGCCGGTGAGAAGGAGGCCCTCGAGATGCTCGCGTCCGAGAAGGATCCGGAGATGATCGAGCTCGCGAAGGCAGAGCTCGCCGAGGCGAAGGAAAATCAGCCGACGCTCATCAAGGAGCTGCAGATCCTCCTGCTTCCGAAGGACGAGAATGATGATAAGAACATCATCATGGAAATCCGTGGCGGTGCCGGTGGTGACGAGGCGGCACTCTTCGCCGCAGAGCTCTACCGCATGTACATCAACTACGCGGAGCGCCGTGGCTATAAGACGGAGCTCATGTCGGTCAATGAAACCGGCATCGGCGGGATGAAGGAAGTCGTCTTCGTCGTCACCGGAAAGGGCGCGTACAGCCGTCTCAAGTATGAGGCGGGCGTGCACCGTGTACAGCGTGTGCCGGTGACCGAGTCCGGCGGACGTATCCACACCTCCACAGCAACGGTCGCTGTGATGCCGGAGGCGGAGGATGTCGATGTCGAGATCAATCCGGCGGACGTAAAGATGGAGGTCTTCCGCTCCTCCGGTGCCGGTGGACAGCACATCAATAAGACCTCTTCTGCGGTACGACTCATCCACATCCCAACCGGCATGGTGGCCGAGTGTCAGGAGGAGCGTTCCCAGCTGCAGAACCGCGAGAAGGCGATGCGACTTCTTCGTGCGCGCCTATATGAAATAGAGTATAATAAAAAGCACGACGAGGCGGCGGAGGCCAAGCGCTCCCAGGTGGGCACGGGCGACCGCTCCGAGAAGATCCGTACCTACAACTTCCCACAGGGACGCGTGACGGACCACCGGATCGGACTGACGCTGTACTCGATCGATAAGGTACTGAATGGAGATCTCGATCCGCTCCTCGACCCGATCATCGCCGCCGACCAGGCAGCGAAGCTCGCGGAGCTGAATCAGGAGGTCATCTGATATAAGCGATGATTCTGCACACCGGCTGTCCGGCGCTGCAGGATACCGCCATTTTCTGCAACATGTGGCGTGTCCGGATCCGGGAGTGCGCAGCTCTGTAGCAGGATGCCGTGCGCCGGGATCAGATGCAGACAGAAGAAGGAGAAAAAAGTGGCCAGGGAAAGAATATCTGTGGATCCGCATCAGCGCTCTCGTCGCCGGCAGCAGCCGGGCGGTGGAAAGCGCTTTATGCCGGTGATCATCGGACTTCTCATGCTCCTCGTGTTTGCCGGTGCCGCCGGTGGATACATCTATGAGAAAAAATACGCGCCGACGAAGGAGCTCGCCGACCAGGCGGACTACTTCGGTGTCAGCGGCGATGAGGTGACGATCTACCTCGATGACGAGCAGCAGGCGGATGAGAACGGAAAGCTCGTGCTGGCGAAGTGTGTGAACGGCGGCGTCTTCCTCCCGTATGAGTGGGTGATGTCGAACCTGAACCGCCGTTTCTTCTGGGCCTCGGATGTGACGGAGGTCCTCTATACGATGCCGACCGAGACCCTGAAGTACGGGATCGGCGACACCCTGAGTGATGGCTCGACCCCGTTCCTGAAGCTCGGAAATGGCACGGAAAATCTGTATCTGAACGTAAAGCTCGTCGCGGAGCACACGAACATCCGCTTCACGAGCTACGTGAGCGCAGAACAGAAGCGCATCTTCATCTTCGACGACTTCTCAGCGTATACCGAGGCGACCGTTCAGAAGGGGGAGGCAGTCCGTCTCCTCGGTGGCGTGAAATCACCGGTGCTGACGACGCTCGAGCAGGGGGCCAATGTTAAAATCCTCGAGGCGATGGAGAACTGGTCACGGGTTGAAACCGAAGACGGCTATATCGGCTGGCTCCGGAACAAGCGTCTCTCCGACGAGCGTTCGGTGACCCCGGAAAGCACATTCACTGCGCCGGAATATACACATAAACTCCTCGATCAGAAGGTCGTGATGGGCTTCCATCAGGTGACCTCGCAGGCGGGCAACGCGAGCTTCGCGAGTGCGAGCGCGCAGGCGGGCAGCACGATGAACGTGATCGCCCCGACCTGGTTCATCCTGAATTCGGATCAGGGCACGTTCACCTCCTACTGGAGTGCGGACTATGTGCAGGCGGCTCATGCAGCCGGCTACCAGGTCTGGGCCGTGGTCAATAACTTCGATGCCGGAAACATCGACGAGTCGATCTTCCTCGAAAACACCGCGCTTCGTGAGCAGCTCGTCGCTTCCCTCGTGTCCACCGCCGTCGCGGGTGGCATCGATGGTCTCAACATTGACTTCGAGCTGATCCCGACCGGCCTCGGCCGCGCGTATATTCAGTTCATGAGGGAGCTCGGCGGCGCCTGCCGTGAGGCGGGACTTGTGCTGTCCGCGGACTGCTATGTACCCTATAATTACAACGCGCATTATGACATCGAGGAGCTCGGCGAGTGCATCGACTATGTTGTCATCATGTGCTATGACGAGCACTATGCCGGCAGCGAAGAAGGCTCGGTGGCCTCGATCGATTACGTAAAGCGTGGCATCAGCGAAGCCGGCAGCGCCATGGACAGTGATCGTGTCATCATTGCCCTCCCATTCTATACGCGCGTGTGGATCACCGGTGCGGATGGCAAGACTCGCTCCGAGGCGCTCAGCGTCCAGACCGCACTGAACTGGGTGGCGGAGAAGGGCGTGCAGCTCGAGTGGCAGGAGAACCTCGGCCAGAACTACGGTGAGATCACCGACGGCACGGAGGTCAAGAAGGTCTGGATGGAGGATGATCAGTCCATGCAGCGGAAGGTCGACGCCGTGAAGGAAGCCGGCTGTGCGGGCGTCGCGGGCTGGAAACTCGGACAGGAGCCGCAGAGCTTCTGGAGTATACTGAATCTCAATGCAGACAGCGCGGCACAGAACTGAGCCGTGGGCGTGTCGGCAGCGGCAGATGGATGCGCACTGCGCCGGAAGCGTGGTGCCGATGGAGAGAACTATAGATGCGGATGCGCTTCGGCGCAGACGCTGAAAGATAGAAGGAAGTTAAGATGGAAACAATCGTAAAAGGTATGGAGGGCGTGCAGCAGGCGGCGGAAATCATCCGCCGGGGCGGCCTCGTGGCATTTCCGACCGAGACAGTCTATGGTCTCGGGGGCAATGCACTGGATCCGGAGGCGAGCCGGAAGATATATGCGGCGAAGGGACGGCCATCGGATAATCCGCTGATCGTGCATGTCTCCTGTATCGACGAGGTCCCGCCGCTCGTTTCGGAATTTCCGGACAGCGCGCGGAAGCTGATGGAGGCGTTCTGGCCGGGACCGCTCACGATCGTGCTGCCGAAGGCGGCGATCGTGCCATATGAAACGACGGGCGGTCTCGAGACCGTCGCGATCCGCTGCCCGGAGAACCGCGTGACCCTCGCGTTTATCAAGGCGGCCGGTGTGCCGATCGCCGGACCGAGTGCAAACACCTCCGGCAAGCCGAGTCCGACGGAAGCGGCGCATGTGTACCATGATCTTCAGGGAAAGATCGAGATGATCCTCGATGACGGCCCGGTGGGCATCGGTGTCGAGTCTACCATCCTCGACCTCACCGGTGAGGTACCGACCCTGCTTCGACCAGGTGCGATCACCGTGGAGGAGCTGTCCGAGACGCTCGGCACTGAGGTCAGGATCGATCCGGCCATCATCGCCGGCGGCGTGAAGGAGGGTGTGCACCCGAAGGCACCAGGGATGAAGTACCGGCATTATGCGCCGAATGCGCGCATGGCGCTCGTGACGACCCGACTGTCGAAGGAGCGGGACTATGCGCTCTCCGAGGAAGAACGCGCGGAAGCCGATCAGATGGTGGCCGCCTGCATTGACCGACTCGTGGATGCGGACGAAGCCGCCGGCCTCCGGGTCGGGATCATCTGCTGCGAAGAGACGCGGGCGCGCTACCACAGTGCGGGTGACCGCCGCGCGGACATCAAGGTGATCGGTCGCCGGAGCGATCCACTGTCGATGACACATGAGCTGTTCCGTGTGCTGCGTGAGTTCGACGAGGACGGCACGGAGCGGATCTACGCCGAGAGCTACAGTGACCGCGGCGTGGGCTTCGCGCTCATGAACCGTATGCGGAAGTCCGCCGGGATGCTGGAGGTCTGTGCGGATGATCAACCGACGGATGTTTTCCGGAACGGCATTTCTCCGCTCGCCGGCCTGCAGCCGCACGCGGATAAATAAAGGCAAGCGTTAGGCAGGGTGCCGGAGGGGCGGCAACGGAGGCACAGTACGCCGAGATCGGTGAAATCTAAGCCGGGGCCCCTGCCGGAACTGTTACGAAATATCAACCAGTACGAAGTGACATGGCCGCAGAAGCGGCAGCGGTCGGAAGGCCACAGGAGGAGTGTGAATGGAAGAGAGTGGAAAGAGACGAGACTATATCACCTGGGATGAGTACTTTATGGGGGTCGCCGAGATGTCGGCGCGCCGCTCGAAGGACCCGAGTACCCAGGTCGGCGCCTGCATCGTGAGCCCGGAGAACAAGATTCTCTCGATGGGCTACAACGGCTTCCCGCAGGGCTGCTCTGACGATGCCTTCCCGTGGACGAAGATCCATGCGGAGGACGACCCGTACAACGCGAAGTACTTCTACTCGACGCATGCGGAGCTGAACGCGATCCTCAACTATCGCGGCGGTTCCCTCGAGGGCTGTAAGCTCTATGTCACGCTCTTCCCGTGCAACGAGTGTGCGAAGGCGCTGATCCAGGCTGGCATCCGGACCCTGATCTACTACTCTGATAAGTATGGCGATACCCCGTCGACCCGCGCCAGCAAGCGCATGCTCGATGCCGCCGGCGTCCGCTACTACCAGTACCAGCCGACCGGCCGCACCGTGACCCTGGCGCTGTGACGCCGTGGGCCCCCATTACATGCTGTATCAAAGTGGCTGAAAACACAACGGATGTAAACGGTAAGTTACTGGTTTGGGATGCATGTGCTGTATCAAATGGTTGAAAAACTGCATTGATGCCAACAAAATACAGGCCTGCCTGAACGGGAATGTTGGCATCAGAGAGGAAATATGCGGAAATGATGCCAACATTGGCCGTGTTTTACCCAGGCATCCAAGTGAAAAAGTGCAGAAAAGATACAGCATGGCGTGCGAGACGGAGGAACAATCGTGATCGGAAAGAGGACGAGATGTTTGTAAAGGGAGAGAGTCCGGAGGCGCGGGAGAAGCGCGTCCGGGAGATCATGAAGCGGCTCGATGAGCATTACGGTGCCGAGCCGCCGATTTTTTTGAAAAGTGAAAATGCGTGGCAGCTGCTGTTCGCGACGATCCTGAGTGCGCAGTGCACCGATGCCCGCGTCAATATGGTGACCGAGAAGCTGTTTAAGAAGTACACCTGTCTCGAGGATTTCGCGATGGTGCCGATCGAGGAGCTCGAGGAGGACATCCGTTCCACCGGCTTCTACCACAACAAGGCACGCAACATCAAGGCCTGTGCCGCCGATCTCCTCGCGCGCTATGACGGCGTCGTGCCCGACAGCATTGACGAGCTCATCTCGCTCCCGGGCGTCGGACGCAAGACGGGGAACCTGATTCTCGGCCACATCTATCACAAGCCGGCGCTCGTCGTGGATACGCATGTGAAGCGTATCTCGAACCGCCTCGGCCTCGCGGCATCGAGCGACCCGACGCGCACCGAATTTCAGCTCATGGAGACGGTGCCGGAGGAGTTCTGGATCCGCTGGAACACGCACATCATCTCACTCGGACGGAGCTACTGCATGTCGGCGCGCCCGGACTGCGGCGCGTGCTTCCTCCGGGACCTCTGCCCGAGCTGCGACAACACGGAGCTGCTGGAGGCGACCCGCGCCGGCGTGACGAGCGGGAAGAGCCGGAAGAAGAAATAAAGGAAAGATTATGTCAGAATGTGAAATGTGTTTAAACTACGTCTACGATGACGACGATGAGGAGTATGTCTGCGAGGCGGACATCGACGAGGACGACATGGCCCACATGTGGGGCGGACGCCGTCGGCACTGCCCATACTGGCGCTCGAACGACGAGTACCGCACGGTCAAGCATCAGTCCATCGGTCACCTGCCGGGCTACAGCGACGCCGGGTATTTCGTGGATGATCAGAAGGAAGAACTGTCGGATGGGGAGGCGTAGATATGCTACATGTTGTACTTCATGAACCGGAAATTCCGTTCAATACCGGTGCGATCGGTCGCACCTGCGTGGCGACCCACACGTCGCTTCATATGATCCGGCCGTACGGCTTCACCCTCGATGACCGCTACATCAAGCGTGCGGGCATGGACTACTGGGCGAAGCTCGATCTCCACGAGTACCTCGACTACGAGGACTTCCTCGCGCGGCACCCGGAGCTCCACTTCGCTGACGAGTTCGAGTCGGCCAATGCAGGCGACCTGACAGCAGATGGCGCAGCGGATGGATCGGCAGCAGGCGGAGCAGCGAGTGTCGCGGATGACGGCATGTACGCCGGTCAGGCGCACTGTGCGAACTGGTCTCAGGAGACCATCGAGACACCGAAGCTCTGGTTTGCGACCACGAAGGGCCGGCAGGTCTACAGCGATGTCCACTTCGGCCCGGACGACTACATCATGTTCGGAAAGGAATCCGCCGGCATCCCGGAGGAGATCCTCGTCCAGCACCCGAAGTCCTGTATCCGCATCCCGATGTGGGGGGACATGCGTTCCCTGAACCTCAGCAACTCCGCCGCGATCGTCCTCTACGAAGCCTACCGCCAGAACGACTTCGAAAACCTGGAAAAACGCGGGAAGCTTCACCACTTATCATGGGATGCGCCGACAGGCGCGGGGACCCCGTGATGCCCCCGGGCGGCGAGGCCGTTTTGCCACGAAGTTGGCAAAATCAAACGACAATGCCCGCGCCGTAGGCGCATATAATGGCATTGTCTCCTTGTAATCATGGGATGCGCCGACAGGCGCGGTTAATGGGGGCTGACCCCATTAAATTTTTCTAAACAGATTCTAAACTGGACTTTATGGGGTCAGACCCCCTTACGAAATTCTTAAGATGAACGAATGACTGGAAAGGAGTGCGCGATGGCGAGGAAAACTGAAAAGAAAGCCGGGCTGCCGATGGCAGTGACGCTGGTCGCGCTGCTCCTTTTCGTCAGTGCCGTCGGCAGCATCATGTACATGAAGAAAGCGGGCAGTGGCGGGCCGGACGAGCCCGAAACGACGAGCAGCGAGGACAGCAGCGCCGCTGACGTCGACGCTGCTGCCGGGGATGAGGAAGGCGAAGGCGAGGATACGGCACTCATCGATGAGACGCTCGATGATGTGCCACACGCCTATCAGGCCTACCTCGAAGCGGTCGACGAGCTGGAAGCGAGCTTCGGCACACCGGCGGCGATCGAATCTGCCCAGGGCTATCTCGACCTCGACGCGAGCCACTTCGCAGATCTCAGTGGCCTCTGCCTTCTCCAGCTGATCGATTTTAACCGCGATGGTCTTGATGAGCTCGTCGCCGGCTACCGTGAGCCCACGGACGGCAGCTACCATTTTCGCGTTTACGGCTACGCGCAGGGCCAGCTACACATGTACATCGATTCGATCATGGGCGGCGTTGGCCAGCCGGTGATCTACGAGCTTGCGACGGAGATCCTGAACGACGGCCAGGAGTACCTGATCACGCACGACGGCATCCGCGGTCACCGAATCTACGGCTTCGATGCGACGGGCCACTTTATGAAGCGCATCGAGATCGGCGCGCATCAGATCAACGGTGAGCCGGTCTATGACAACTCTGTCGTGAAAGCCATGCGCGCCTGGATCGCCGATGAGCAGACACGCTACCCGATGACGATGCTGCAGGATGCCGACGTCGCACTGCAGGCGATCGAGGCGACGCGTGCAGAACTGGAGGCCGGTGCAGCGCTGACTGACCCGGACGTCCTCGAGGTCGAGGATCCGGAGTCTGCGAATGCAGACGACGCTGGGATCGTCAGCTACGCGGATGGTCCGGCGGGCACGACCACGGATGGTCATCTGCATCTTGATCAGCCGGATGCAGCTCCGGACACGGAAGCGCATCTTGATTCGACGGAGGTCGGGCCTGCCGGTACAGACGAATCTGCATCCGAGCATGCGACGACGGCCGGCGATGTCATCGGCGCAGCGAGGCCGACGGCTGAACAGACGGAAAGCGAGGGTGCGGAGCCTCCGAAGTCACGTGCCTATACGGCGAAACAGCTGCTGGCGCAGATCCACGACGTGACGGACGACAGCATTGCCGACTACCTCTATGCGGATTTCGATGGGGACGGTGTGCGCGACCTCGTCGCCCTCAGCCTGCACTGCACTCCGCCGAAGGAGACGGCTGCGAGCGGCTGGAGTGCGATTTATGCGGCACCGGATGGAAGCACCGACAGCGGCGATGCGATGCGTTTCGGCAGTGGCACGGACTACACGCTCAGCTGGTGGTTTGCGAACGGAGAGCAGGTCTATACCTTCGATAGCATGCGTGCCCCGGTGGTGACCGGCGCGAAGCTTCTGAAGCTCGAGACGGATATGGGACTCCAGCTTGCAGCGACGGTCTACTGGGAAGATGAGGACACGGATGCGGCGAACACGAGTGCCGGGGCATCACTGTTTTCCGGCACCCACAGCGCGGCAGCCTATGCGGCGGACGCCGGCGCGAATCAGGGTGGACTCAGCGCCACCCGTCAGACCGACAGCACCAGCCTCATCTACCGTTTCGATGACAGTGGCGCGACGGAGCTCTTCCGTGAGGACGGCTACCGCCTCTCGAACCCGGGCGCGAACCGCATCGGGTTCTCTCGTATTCAGTACACGAAAGGAGACGATGGCAGCCTGAACGAAAGCTGCGCGTACGGAACACTCCGCTACAACACGGCGGACGACAGCTACCAGGAATATGCATTCTGACACCACGACCGAGAGGGGGTGTCATAGTATATGGATTTTAAGAGATGCCTTTGCCGGGCATCTCTTTTTTTGACTTATTTTATGGGGCTGAAGTTGGAGATCCCGGGACGCAATATTTTTCAGAAATGCATTGACATCTGCACGACATATGATAACATATTCATATGAACGATGATTCATTTGATGAGACATGACGATGCTCGCCGAGAGCGGTGAAGGCGCGCTCGAGAAAGCACCGACGCTATGTCCGCATCCAGAATCCATCTGTCTGATATCGAATCGCTATGAACGAAATGGAGGAAGCCATGCCGAACGCATACGACACAAAGAAAATATCTCATCTCATTCAGAATGTTTCCGAGGATGAGCTCAGCGATCTGGCAGAGCTTTTCAAGATTTTCGGGGATTCCACCCGGATCAAGATCCTGTTCGATCTCTTCCAGGGAGAGAAGAACGTCACGGAGATCTGTGATGACCTCGAGATGAACCAGTCCGCGGTTTCACATCAGCTGAAGATTCTGAAGGTGAGCAAGCTCATCACCTCCCGCCGGGATGGAAAGGCGGTGTACTACCGTCTGGCCGATGAGCATGTGAAGACGATCATCGCGATGGGTAAGGAACATATCGAGGAGTAAAAACCGACGAAGAAAGGACCATTATGAAGAAGAAATTCAAGTGTGAGATCGATTGTGCAAACTGTGCAGCGAAGGTAGAGGATGCCATCAAGAAGCTCGATGGCGTAGAGGATGCAAAGGTAAACTTCATGCTTCAGAAGTTTACGCTCGAGGCCGCAGACGAGCAGTTCGACGCGATCCTCCAGCAGGCGCTCGAGGTCGGAAAGAAGATCGAGCCGGATTTCTCCGTGGAGCTGTAATCCGCGTACGTACTGCGCCCGCCTGTATGGGCATGCATATTTCCCACGCCCATACGGTGCAGCCGCACCGGTGGACGTGGTTTTTTCGGACAAATTTCGAGATAAACCGGGCCATGTTGCATGAAAACAGCCAAAAACAGCCGGAACCGAAGCTGATGTACAGCACGGAGACATGAAACTGACAGAAAAGAGGAGAGTTATGGAACCGAAATTAAAGAAGGAACTGCAGAAAATTCTCACCGCGCTCGCGATCTTTTTCGCCATGATGCTGGTGGATAAGACGGGGCTCTGCCCGCTGATCTTCGCGCATCGCCTGCCGAGCCTGATCGCGTACCTGATTCCGTACCTCCTGTGCGGCTACGACGTGGTTCGCAAGGCGCTCCTCGGCATCCGGAACCGCCAGCCGATGGACGAGTCGCTCCTCATGTTCGTGGCGACGATCGGTGCCTTCGCGACCGGTGAAAATTCCGAGGCCGTCGCCGTCATGGCCTTCTACCTCGTCGGCGAGTGGTTCCAGAAGTACGCCCTCGGGAAGTCCCGCAAGAACATCGCGAGTCTCATGGATATCGTTCCGGAGGAGGCCAATGTTGAGCGCGCAGACGGGTCCATCGAGACGGTGGATCCGGACGACGTCGAGATCGGTGATATCCTCGTCATCAAGCCGGGCGAGAAGATCCCGGTCGACGCCGAGGTCCTGAGCGGTGAGTCCATGGTGAATACCGCAGCGCTCACTGGCGAGTCTGTTCCGCGGAGCGTTCATCCGGGCGAGGCCGTCATCTCCGGCTGCATCAATGGTGAGGGACTCCTCCGCGTCCGGGCGACCAAGGCCTTCGAGGATTCCACGGTGTCGAAGATTCTCGAGCTCGTCGAGAACGCTTCCGAGAAGAAGTCGAAGACGGAGAACTTCATCACACGCTTCGCCCGCGTCTACACCCCGATCGTCGTGTACTCCGCGATCGCCCTCGCGATCATCCCGTCAATCCTCACCCGCGATCCGGCGACCTGGATTTACCGTGCATGTACCTTCCTCGTCGTGTCCTGCCCGTGCGCTCTCGTGATCTCCGTCCCACTCGCCTTCTTCGGCGGCATCGGCGCGGCCAGCTCGAATGGCGTCCTCGTCAAGGGCTCGAACTACCTCGAGCTGCTCTCGCACCTCCATACCGTCGTGTCGGATAAGACCGGTACCCTGACCGAAGGCAACTTCCAGGTGTCCGAGGTTCTGCCGGCATCCGGCGCCGAAAAGGCCGAGCTTCTCCGCATGGCCGCCCTCGCCGAAGGCATGAGCACCCACCCGATCGCGAAGTC
>Ga0129312_1001930_pt1 | contig 11096 bp, 16 predicted proteins | sample O827metagenome_FD_94434 | JGI IMG/M metagenome (GOLD analysis project Ga0129312, IMG submission 94434) | Orangutan group fecal microbial communities from Wisconsin, USA - O827 metagenome | ecosystem: Host-associated > Mammals > Digestive system > Large intestine > Fecal | place: USA: Wisconsin... | reverse complement strand
CCCGCCTTCTCCGTTTAAATATGACAAAACAACTTTCTTTTTAAATTCAAAAGAATATTTAGCCATAAAAATACCGACCTCCAATCGTTAGATTTTTAGGTCTAACTTTTGGGGGTCGGTACAGTGATCTGCTCTTACTTTTTGTAGATTTATTTAGTTTTTCGATTTAGTAATGTAGCTAATATAGCAAGAATGGCATTGATGAGACACCAGCCAGACCAAATTGCCAAATCTGAATAGCTGCCAAAATTTGTGAAACCAACTAAAGCAGCAAGTCCGAAAAGAATAAACAGAGCAATGTTCCCACCATTTTTGACAGCGTTTCTGGTAGCAATAGAAATAATTCCACCAGCGAGCATAAGAATAGCAACTATAATGCCGGCTGAACCAGAAATTTCGCCATTATTCTCAAGCGCATTTGAAACACCGGCAGCGCATGATTGAAATGCTACAAATAAAAACAGAATAATTGACAATATGCCAGATACTAATTTCCAAATTTTCATAAATAAAATTCCTCCTGAAAATATTTAAAATCTTTAATCTAAATTATCCACAGCATACTGAGCTTCTTCAGCAGTAAATTTTTCCCCGTAATCAGAAGTCAGCTGATCGTAAATGTCAGCATGTGACATAGCCATGGTTTCCTGATAACTCTGAGCGGAAGCAAGTGCATTTGCGTTCCAGTCAGCCTGTATATTATCAATGGCATACTGAGCTTCCTCAGCGCTAAATTTATCACCATACTCAGAAGTCAGCTGGTCGTAAATGCCCTGTTTTGACATGTGCATTGTGTCGCTGTAACTTTCTGCCGATGCTAATGCATTCGCATTCCAGTCAGCTGTCATGTTGTCTACAGCATACTGAGCTGCTTCTGCCGGAAATTTATCACCATATTCAGAAGTCAGCTGATCGTAAATGCCCTGTTTTGACATATGCATCATTTCGCTGTAAGTTTTTGCAGAACGCAGTGCGGATTTGTATTCGGTCGGAACGTTTGGATCTTCCTCTGGAGTCTGTTCCTCGGCTGCGTCGGCGGCAGGTACGTCAGCCGGATCCGTTGCTTCTGCAGAAGCACTTGTCTGTGTTGTGTTGCCGGAATCAGAACTGCCACCACAGGCTGTCATGGAAAGGGACATAGTTCCCACTACGAGTAATGCTAATAATTTCTTTTTCATAATCTTCTTCTCCTCTTTGTTAATTGTGACATTAAAGGAATGTCGCCAGATAAGAAAATTATAACAGGATTTAACGAAAAAAATGATGCTGTCAGCATCATTTTTTATGTAATAGGAAATTACTACGTAATGTTCCTATTACATAAAAACGCTCCGCGAGGATGCGACCAGATGCATGAGGAATATGTCTGCTGAAGCAGACTGCATTTGGCGCGCAAAGCGTAACAAGTCCCTCAAAGATTGAGGGATTAAGGGAGTTTGAAGCGGACTTGTCCGCTTTGTTCTAGTCAGATTTCATGATTTAAGATCCCAGAGGGGGTAATTCTGCCGCTTCCAGAAACTCATTGACCGTATAAATCGTACGAACCTTTTCATTAATACAGATGATCAGTGCCATATCCTGCTTGTTGCGGGGATCTAATTCCGGCGCTTTGGCAAGGCGCAGGGCACGGTTTGTTTCCGTCAGGCTCATTCTCATAGCAATGCAGATGGGAATCAGTTTATATTTTCCGGGACGCTTCTTTGTTCCGTTAAAAATCTGATTTCCATAGCTTGGCGGGATATTTGCATCAATATAAATTTTTCGCGTTTCCAAATCCGGGTGTTCTGCGATATAATAGTTTAAGTAATCAGAGAGGGACTGGAATGAATAATGTGGGGTATATTGTTCCTGAAAAGCGTGCAGTGCTTTCGGATCGAGTTTTATTTTCTTTAATTCCTGTAATAAATGTTCGGTGCTTTCAATATCATGCTCTGAATTCATTGCAAAGTTCTCCTGAAAATAAGTTTATGTGATTTTTACATAATCCGAAAAAGAAACTGTTCGGATGTAGTAAAAGCATCTTATTAAACAGTATACATAGTTATTAATTTTATTGCAAGACAGAGGAATATTTTATGACATTGGAAGAGCACTATCGATTATCTTTTTATCAGCAGATGGCAGAGCTTGGTGGGCGGGAACATGTAAAACTGACCCGGCATGCGGAAAACGGCAGGTATTATGTGCGAAAAGAATTGAAAGATTATAACCGGGAAGTTTATGAACAGCTGCGGATATTGGACAGCGCGTATTTTCCACATATTTATGAGATTGTGCAGGATGAGGAAAAACTGATCATCATTGAGGAATATATTTCGGGAGAAACTCTGGAAGCGTACGTTGCAGAGCGTGGAACATTAACGATGGAGCAGGTGAAACCGATCATGATGGATGTCTGCCAGACGTTGCAGCTGCTTCATACACAAACTCCACCGATCATTCATCGTGATATCAAGCCTTCTAATTTAATCCTTGCAGAGGATGGACATTGGAAACTGATTGATTTTAACACGGCACGCTATTACGAGAGAGGTGCGCAGCATGATACGACATTTCTGGGGACGAGGGAATTTGCTGCGCCGGAGCAGTTTGGAGATTTGCAGACGGATGTGAGGACGGACATTTATGAACTGGGGGCGATGATGAATTATCTGCTGACCGGGAAAAACCATAAAAAATATGTGTCTCAGGGTGTGTCGCAGAATATAATACAAAAGTGTACACAGTTTAATCCTGAACGGCGTTATCAGAGTGTGGAAGCGCTGAGGAAGGATATTCAGAAATTACCGGAGCGGTTTCCTGTGGAAAAAACGACTTTGCCTTTGGAGAAACATCAGACTTATCGTTATAATCAAAATAAGAAAACTAAAAGATCGTTTTCAGACAGGAAAGGCGTATCTGGCTGGCAAAAATGGCTGCCACCGGGATTTCGGACTTTGAGATTATGGAAAATGTGCATGGCAGGATTGGTGTATGCATTTGCATTATACATCAGCATTACACTGGAAGTGACAAACGGTGATGGAAGCAGGATGACGGGGACAGCACTTCTGGCAAACAGAATTGGCTGTTGGCTGTTGTTTTTTGTACTTGTATTATTCTGGTTTAATTATGGTGGAATGCACAGGATATTGCCGCTTGTAAGAAAACCTCAAATTGGCTGGACAATTTTGGGATACATAGTGTGGAGCTGCGTGATATTTATGGTAATCATGACGGGAGTAGTTTTACTATCTTCGTGAAGATATAGTTACACTTGTAAGAAAAAATATACATGATAGGATATATCTGAGAAATAACCGTATTACAGGGTGGTTATTTCTTTTACAATATTTATATAGCATAGCAACATAAAAAATTAAATGTGGAGAACAAATTTTGCGTTTGTTCTTCTTTTTTATAATTAAATCGTGCAAGATATATAATATTTCATATTTTTTATAAAAAAAGTCGTGACTAACTCAAGAAAATGTAGTAGAATGTCCTCAGTGAGAAAATTTCCAATCAGGAAATGGAACGGAGGAAGCTGCAGAATGCAGGATAAATTAAAAAAGCTCATTGGAGACAACATTAATTTTGTATTTGTCGGCGAAGCCGGAAGCGGAAAAAGCGAGATTTCCATTAATTTCGCAAAATGGCTGGTGCAGCTTCAGGACAAGCCGGTACATTTTTTTGACATGGACATGACAAAGCCGCTGTTTCGATCCAGAGATGTAGAGATGCAGATGGAGGAAATGGGAATTATCTGTCACCATGAAAAACAGTTCATGGATGCGCCGACAGTTGTCGGAGGTGTCAATCGTCTGTTAAAGGATGAAGATTGTTACGTGGTTATGGATGTCGGCGGAGATCACATCGGAGCGCGCGCCATCGGCGGTTATGCACCGAAGCTGAACAAAGACAATACCATTGTGTATTATGTGCTGAATGCATATCGGCCGTGGTCCAATGATATCGATCATATCGATGGTACACTGGGCCAGATTCTTGGTGTTTCCCATATTCAGCTCAGCAAACTTCACATGGTGACCAATCCGAACAATGGAATGACCACTACAGCAAAGGAATTTATCGAGGGCAGCCGCAAGATGTCCGAGATGGTGACACCGTATATTGCGGTGGATTTTGCATGTGTCAGAGAAGATCTGTACGAGGATGTAAAAGAATCCTCAGATGTGCCGGTATTTCCAATTGAATTGTATCTGACCTACCCGTGGTTACAGACTGAGTTTAGAGATGGTCAGCCGGTTCCGGGCCGGGGCTAAGCATTCCGGAAAAACGCTTTCAAACACCGGTGAAATGTTGGTGTTTAAAAATAATTATTATAACAAGTATTTATTATCTTGAGAGGAGGATTTAATCGATGGCAAAAATCGTGGTTAAATCAGAACGCTGTAAAAGCTGTGGTTACTGCATTAAGTTCTGCCCGAAGAACGTACTGGAAATCGGACATGATGTAAACTCTAAAGGTTACGAGTATGTAGTACCGACAAACATGGATGCTTGTATCGCCTGTTGTATGTGCGGACGTATCTGTCCGGATGGTGCGATAGAGATCTACAAATAAGGAGGTAGAAAGATTATGGCAAGAGTATTAATGAAAGGCTGTGAAGCTATCGCTGAAGCAGCAGTAAGAGCCGGCTGTAGATTTTTCGCCGGATATCCTATCACACCGCAGAACGAGATCCCGGAGTATTTCGCAAGAAGACTTCCGGAAGTTGGCGGTAACTTTGTACAGGGTGAGTCTGAGGTTGCATCTGTAAACATGGTATACGGAGCAGCAGCAGCAGGAACAAGATCTATGACATCTTCTTCCAGCCCGGGAATCGCATTAAAGAGCGAGGGAATTTCCTATTGTGCAGCAGCACGTGTACCGATTGTGTACTCAAATATCTCCAGAGGAGGCCCTGGTGTAGGTGCTATCCAGCCAGCTCAGCAGGATTACTTCCAGGCTACAAAAGCTTCCGGTAACGGTGGTTTCCGTATGATGGTTCTGGCTCCGTCTACTGTACAGGAGGCAGTTGACCTTACATATGCAGCATTTGATTATGCAGATCGTGATATGAACCCGGTTCTGATCCTTGCAGACGGTGTAATCGGAACTATGATGGAGCCGGTTGAACTTCCAGAGATGAAATCTGATGAAGAGATCGCAGCAATCAAAGAGAGCAAAAAGAAATGGGCTTGTATTGGTCATGAACTTGACTATGCAAATCGTTCCTGGATCCAGCCAGGTCAGTGGGATACAAAGAAAATGCAGGCATGGAACGAAGATGCTGCAAAGATGTATGCCAGCTGGGAAAAAGATGTAATGGTAGAAGAGTATCAGATCGAGGATGCTGAGCTTGTACTTACAGCTTATGGTATCTCCGCCCGTATCTGCAAATCTGTTGTAGACATGCTTCGTAAAGAAGGATACAAGATCGGTATGATCCGCCCTATTGCAGTCAGCCCGTTCCCATATGCTTCTTATGACAAGATCAACTACGATATCTGTAAAGCAGTTCTCGACGTAGAGATGTCTATTCCGGCACAGTTCGTTGAGGACGTAGAGATGGGTGTCAAAGGTCGTTGCGCTATCGAGACATGCCTGTGCTCCGGTGGTAACATCATGAGCCGTGAGGCAGTGATCGAGGCTGTTAAAAAGATTTTAGGATAATAAGGAGGATACGGAACATGGAATTAGTTTATTCAAGAACAAAAACAATCCAGGAAGATAAAGTATCCGGATTCTGCCCGGGCTGTATGCACAGCACGGTTGTAAAATTAATCGGTGAGGCTCTCGAAGAGATGAACCTTGTAGATAAAGCAGTTATGATTACCGGTATCGGATGCTGTGGTCTTCATATGGATTATATCGCATATGATACAATTACATCACCGCATGGTCGTGCCTGTGCAGTAGCAACAGGTATGAAGAGAAGCAACCCGGATACTCTGTACTTCACATATCAGGGTGATGGTGACTTCGCTTCCATCGGTCTTGCAGAGTCTGTTTCTGCAGCTAACCGTGGTGAGAACATCACTGTTATCTTTATTAACAACGGTATTTACGGTATGACAGGTGGACAGATGGCTCCGACTACTCTGGTTGGTATGAAAGCTTCCACAGCTCCGAAAGGACGTATCCCGGAAGAGCATGGTTACCCGATGCATATGTGTGAGATTTTAGACAAGCTGACAGCTCCGGCTTACCTGGAGAGAACAAGCTGCAACACTCCGCAGAATGTTATCAAAACCAAAAACGCAATCAAGAAAGCGTTCCAGAATCAGATCGACGGAAAAGGTTTCTCTATGGTAGAGATCGTAACAAGCTGCCCGACAAACTGGGGACTTGAGCCGTTAGACGCATTGGATTTCATCGAGCAGAAAATGCTTCCGGAATATCCGCTGGGCGTAATCAGAGATAAATAGGAGGAAGTCAATATGGAAACAAATTTATGTGTTGCCGGATTCGGCGGACAGGGTGTCATGACTCTTGGTAAATTCCTTGCATCTGCAACCTGTGATTCTACAGATAAAAACGTTACTTTCTTCCCGTCCTACGGCGCTGAGCAGCGTGGTGGTACAGCGAACTGCTTCGTTGTAATCTCCGACGAGATGGTAGGAGCACCTCTGGGTGATGTTATGGACGACCTGATCGTTATGAACGGTCCGTCCCTGCAGAAATTCCTTCCGACTCTGAAACAGGGTGGTACACTTTTTATCAACAGCTCTATCGTTCCGGAAGAGGATATCGACAGAACAGATGTGAAAGTTGTAAAAGCACCGGTTACAGAGATGGCTCTGGAAATGGGAAATGCAAAAGTATTAAACGTAATCATGCTTGGTGTATACGTTGGTTATACAGAGGTTGTATCTCCGGAAGTTGTATGGGGAACAATCGAGCATAAACTTGCGAAAAAAGCAAAATTACTTCCGCTGAACAAAGAAGCTTTCGAGAAAGGTCTGGAGATCGGACGTTCTCAGAGATAATCAGCTAAAAGTGGTTTAGTTTTATCACATAGTGAGATTTACATTTGTATAAAAAATAGGAAATACGACTGGTTCACGGATTCGTGGGCTGGTCGTATTTTTTTTGCGCGCAGAAGCATACGCATTTCTCTTCGGATAAAAGTATAATAGTCGTTTATAGAAATTTTATGTTTGAGTCAGAAAAAACTATAGGAATACGAATCGAATGATGGTAAAATAATAATCATAATAAGCTGTAGCAACTATTCAGAGCCATTCGCAAAATCGCTTTTACAAGCTTTTCTTTTGCTCATGTTGGCTTCTCGCCAAATAGATTTACAAGAAAAATTGCTCATTCATGCAAGCATGATTCACATTTTTTTGTAAATCTGCTTGGCTCTGAATAGTTACAATTTGTGATTTTTAGAGGAGAGAAAAAGCGATGGAGAAAATTTATTTTAAGATGAAGCATTCCGGCATCTTGGGGATTATCGCCGGTGTGTGCGCAATGATCATCGGACTGCTGGTTATGATTTCCGGAATCGTATTACTGAAAAATAAGTCTGATATTATTTTTTAACCAAATTAAGGAAGTCCCCTGTTTTTAATGTAAAAGTAAAAGGCAGGGGATTTTTCTCTATCAGGGGGAAGGAGAAGTGTATGATTACGGCATTTAATTCAGAACCAATTTATATGGGGACAGATGTGACAGAGTATAATCGAATCTGCGATATCTTGGAGAAGAATAAAATTCCATACAAGACGCAGACATTGAGTGCAGATGAGCGTGTGGGAATACGGAATTTCCGTGGGCATGGAGTAACGGTCGGTGCGGATATCCGGGAATTATATGAGTATTCTATTCGGGTGCGGAAGGCAGATTTGGAGAATGTGCAGTGGCTTGTGGCAGGAAAAAAATAAATATAAAAACAGCACTAGTTGATTATAAATGTCAGCTAATGCTGTTTTTTATTGTGTTTTATGCATAAAGGTTTTGGACTTAATAATTTATATTACTAATCTTACCTAACGCAGAGCATTTTAAACCGATTGTTGTGTTGAAAGTTGTTGTGGAGCATTTAAATGAGGCACTCCCTTTTGCGGTATTTCCAGAGTATGTAGCATTTTTGCTTTTACAATTCCAACCATTTTGATGAATGGTATAGTTACATGATGCGGTCTGAGTTTTTGAAATACTACCATTATATTGGAAAGTAGCAGTTAAAGAAAAAGTCCAACATTTTTTTCCCAAAGAATCATATCCAATTGAATTTCGTACGGCAGTTGTACTTTTGGTATTTGTCAGAAGAGAAAAGTCAGTATTGTTTGGAATAATTACAATTTCATCTATAATATAGGATCCGTCCTCAAATTTCTCGATATTTGAATAAATAGTATTAGTATTTGAAGCAGCAAGAGCTGGTTGGGCAAATAGAAGTATACAGATGTTTAAACATAAAACAAAGACCATGATATGTCTAAAAAGTGATTTTTTTATAGTAAATTCTCCTCGTATTTATAAAACATTAATTTAAAATATCTTCCGATTCATCGACAGATACAGGTGCATATATATATGTTTCACTTTCAAAACGAACAGCTCGTTTTCTGGATAAATTATACACAAATAAAAGTAAGAAGATGATTATGCCTACCAATATAATGAAAAGTAACATATTGCGTTTTTTTTGTTTGACTCGATGTGGGATGGAGTCTGGTTTAAAGGTATCAATAAAATCCTGCGCAACATTTTCTGGTGAACCAAATTGTGAAACAAGGTCTTCATAGGTACAGTCTGGAAATTGCTGTACATACTCTTCTAGATTTAAACGAAGATCTGACAGATATGGTTCATTCGGAATCAGATGGTGTAGAGCTTTTTGAACATTATTAATGTATTTATTAGTTATGTGACTCATCATTTTTCTCCCTCAAAAGAATTGAATTTACGGCACCAGATAATGCAAAATAAGTGTTTGTTAATTCGGTCAGATAGTGTCGGCCGTCATCCGTAATCTTGTAGTAAACACGAACGCGATTATCTTCAGAAATTACACGTTGACTTTGTGTAACATATCCATCTGCTTCAAGTTTGTTTAGTGCTGTATAAAGTAATGGCATTTTATAAATATTATTGCTTAGTGCTAAAGTTTCACGAATAATGTCGTAGGCATACATTTCCTGTTTGCTTAGTAATTCTAAAACAAGAAGTGGTGTGGTAGAACGTTTAAACTGAGCTTCGAAGTTTTGGACTCCATCTTTAGTCTTCGGTTCAGTTGTTTTTTTTTTCATAAAGTAATCCTTTCTATAGAATAAGACATTTTGAAAATTTAAATTCATTTCAGAATGTTGAATATTAATGTATATATAATAACAAAATAGATATTAAAAAACAATATATTTTGTTGACATATATAAAACTTGATGATAGTATAAGGATATCAAAGAGGAGGAGGGAAGTCCAGTGGAGAAGGTTAATAAAAGATTATATGCTACATAGTAAAAAAATATACTTGTGAAAAAAGAAAGGATCGAATTATGAAGAAAAAAATTGCAAGAATTGTTAATATGGTATTAGCTACTGTATTATGTTTGACGATGTTTTCTGGACCGGTATATGCAGCTGCTGTAGAAAATAGTAATATGGATGTTGTGGAACCGGAGGAATTTACTGGTTTTAGTGAAAATCCTGAGCCTGGGGTAGAGGCTGGTAATTACCTTTCATTTCAACCAGAGAATGAATCTATTCCGAGCCAGAGTAGATTGGCATCTGCAAGGTATAGTAATGGTCAATTAATATATAGCAAGGATATTGCATTAGATCAAAGTACAGTGCGGAAGGAAAGAGCGTATTATAAATATAAAATTTCTCGACAGAGGATTTTTGTAAAATATTTAACCGGTAGTTGGGCAAAAGCTAATAGCTATAGTTGGAGTACCAGTAATACTGTAACATGGCAGGCTTCGACTGGAGCAGATATTACTGTTGCTAAAGCAGTTGTTGCAAAACTGGGTTTGAGTTATTCGCGAACAACAACATACGGAACAACAATTACGTTACCAGCTGATTCATCAAAATATAGTAAATTAGGTTTTGCAAGTGACTACACAGATACTACATATGAACATAAACGCTATAACAATAGTACTCTTTTGTTTTCAAAAACTGTAACAATAAAGAATCCTGAAAAAAATACATATTTAAGAGTATACTATAAAGCATAATTGTGGACTGTTTATGAGAAAAAAAATTATAAGAATTATTATTATAGTATGTTTTGGAATCATTTTAGGTTTCAGCGGATTTGCACATTCGCAGAAGAGCTTTTTCATCTGGACCGATGGCTATGTGGCAGGAACGGTGGATGAGGAAGTCGGTATAGCATTTACATTTTTGACTCCGGATCAAAATTTAGAGCGGACGTTGGAATCTGTTTCATTTTCTGATGATTCGTATGTGTCAGTAGAAAATGTTCAGGTATCCAAAATGGATACAAGATATAAAGTATATCAATTCTATGGCATCACAGTGGATGTAAAGTTGAACAAACCAGGTGAAACGAAAATAGATGCAGTTGTTTTTCATTATAACAATGGATCGGAGAAAAAATATGTTTTGGGAGACTGGGTATATGATATTGGTAACGTTGATGATGGTGGTATAAATACCTGGGAATCCATAGCTGCATCTTCTTCTTCAGCAGAATTTGCTTATGATTATGCTTGTGATAAGAATGATATTCTATCCTGCCAGATATATACTGGGATTAATCATGCTATGCAAGCCGAAAGGAAGAAAAATGAGAAGTTTTCAGGAACTGTTGATATCAGCGAGTCCGATGCACCTTTAAAATATATACGTTCAAAAATCGTGTATACAGAGGATGCGCAGGAAAAAGTAACCTATGGAAAAGGCTGTTATTGTGGAGCCATGGGACTGACAAAAGAAGGCATCGAGCTGTCCCGTGAACGCAATCAGTAAATTTTAGCAAATTGAACAAGAATTATCAAAAAATTATAAAAATGTTTGCTGTCAAACAGTTTGACAGCAAACATTCTCGCCATTTTTTGATAATTTTGATTATTCTTACATAGCGCATTAATGAATATCCTTTTCTTTCATATATCTTAAAATAGCCAAT
>Ga0129312_1001928_pt1 | contig 11107 bp, 9 predicted proteins | sample O827metagenome_FD_94434 | JGI IMG/M metagenome (GOLD analysis project Ga0129312, IMG submission 94434) | Orangutan group fecal microbial communities from Wisconsin, USA - O827 metagenome | ecosystem: Host-associated > Mammals > Digestive system > Large intestine > Fecal | place: USA: Wisconsin... | reverse complement strand
AACCGGAACTTCGGTATCCGATTCCCGGAATCGTGGTATCACCGCAAACGGAACGGCGGTACTGCATCACCGGAATGGCGGTTCATAATCGCCCGGAATACTCAGAAAAACTGACCGCAGGATATCCATACAAATACTCCTAGCAATATCCACATATAAGTCTCTTTATGCTCAACCGCTCTACCACTTTCTTCCAACACCATAATAATTATCGAATTCACCAAAATCACAACAAAATAGTATGGCAAAAACCATATGGAACCTGCAATAACACAAAAACCCGGTATGCTAACATTAAAAATATAATTTTGAAAAAGATCTCTAATATCAGAAATTCCCGCAATCTGGAGTGGCAACACTTTTGAAAAAAAACAGAAAAGAGAAACTATTGAAACAAAAAATATCCACTTATACCATATGTTAAGTATACTTCTACAGGTTTTCTTTACATCACTTTTTTTATAGCTTGATGCCCATCCGGACAAGTAAAAGAAAAATGGAACATCAAGCAATAATGTAATGTTCCAAAACCATTCAGGGGTATAACTTTGCCCTCCCCAAAATGCAGTATGAATAGCAATAATTCCAATCGATGCTATCCCCCTTAAAAAATCTATATAATTATTACGCTCTGCTCTGCTCTGCTCTGCTCTGCTCTGCTCTGCTCAACATTATATTTTCTCCTACTTTCTAATCAACCTTTTTTTACACAAATACCCGACTTAATACATAGTTTGAAGATAAGTGCTCAGTTAGCTGAGCGCTTACAGGATATCGACTATATCTCCGGAGGCAAACTCAACCGCAGCTTGATCAATCTTCTAGCAACTACATTTTGCGCCATCCAACGGTCGCTGATGCGTTGTCAGCGGTCGCTATGCGGAGCATAACGGTCGGCAATGGAACATTATTCCACGTTGCTCTTGACACGAGCCTCTATCGCACAATGATTAGTGGCAAATACGGCGAACCAGCGCTATGAGCGGATTTGCCAGGAACAAAGCCTATCATGTGCTACTCGTGTCAAGAACCTTTCGCGGCATAAAGTTCCACTTTATGCCTGATCGCTAAGAAACGCACCGCGACCGTTACACTTCGCAATATGCAAGGTACATTACAGATCATCTCAACCTATTCATCACAGGCGCCACAGGCAGTAAAAAAATCCACATGGCATGCGCTTTCGGTACGGAAACCTGCAAACGCAGGTACACTACGAAATACATTTTATTTCCAGACCTGTTCTTGGAGTTGAAAATGGCACGTAACTACAGAACTTATAATAAGGACCAGAACAAATAAGCTAATTCGGTTCTGCTTATCATCGATGAATTTACTACTGAAGTCAATCGAATCCGAACAGCATGACATTCTAGAACTGCTACACATAAGGTGCAGAACATCCTCCTCGATTTTCGTAAGCGCTCAGTGTTAGCTGAGCGCGCTAACTGACTACCGTGAGATCTTTGGATTTCCATCCGTGTCTTCGATAGTTGCCTTCGTGTCTATGGCACAGAGTTTCTTCATCTTATCTGATCATGGCATCAGCTCTTCAATGCCCTCGGGCTCATGAACGTAGTCCGACATGTATCTTCCCGGGGCCTGGCCCCGCCAGTTTAAACTAATATTTTAAAGGCAGATGTTCTGTATCCGACTAAGCCTCATAATAATCTGATTTTACACCTATAAAAAGCCAGATTACAATTGCAACCGCCAACAATACACTCAACTTATACCGCTACTCTTTTCTTTTAAAAATCAACAACTTACTCGCAATATAGTTTAAAACAATAACCAAAACATTTGCCATGCATTTAATAACTACATCATTAAAATGGAGTATGTTCACAAAAATCCACATACACGCCCAGTCTACAATTCCTGTCGCAATTCGGCACGAAAAGAAGGCAAATATTTCTGTCATTATTGTTTCAGTTGTATCGGCGCTACTATGAAATACCCATTTTCTATTTGTCACATACGCGAACAGTACCGCCAGAAGCCATGCAAAAACGGTACTTATCATAATTGTAATTTTAAAAAAATGAGCCATTACATAGTAAACTACAATATTGATTATCGTGGTAAGAACTCCAAAAACAGCGTATGGTATAATGTCTTTATATTTAGAATATATATCTTTAATCTGCATATTTGTCCTGCTAATTAATTATTATATGCTCATTAAAATGTCTTCTAAAACATCAAATAAAACTAGTCATCTGAATTCTTTTTTAGTTGATTTCGCTGCAAAATCATTACTACTGCAAGCGAAAATAGAGAAATAAGGAATCCTGGTACTAATCCTGGAGTCAAATATTTTAATTCAACATGGTAGTCTCCTTCCTTTATATCCAACAACATTAATGCACTATCACACTGTTTGATTTTTCTTCTCTCTCCATTAATATAAGCTCGCCAGCCATTGGAATAAGGAATGGATATCAGCATATACTTATTTGTATTTGCATTTAAGTCAAAAGATATCCCATTATTAGTCACCACCACATTATCAGCCACGCTTGGCAAATGATTAATATTCTCCTGTATCCTATCGAAATGTTCACCAAACACATTTATTTCCTTAATAGTATACTGTCCCTTTTTAGGGAATCTTATGGTAATGCTATTAACGCTCTGATCAACTCGCCCTAAATTAAACATCCACGTATGACGCCCTCCATACATATGGCTTCTTGAATTGGTAAATCCTTTCTCCACGTACATGTATGGGATACTTTCTTCATCATATTTGGCTTGTAGTTGCACTTGGAAGTCTGCATCTTCTCCATTTTCATAATCTAATCCATCCATCAAAATATATAATTCTCTATTATTTATATCCGAAAATGAAAGTATAACTTCTCCACCTCCTTCTCCGACTTGAAAAATATCCCCATGTCGTTGAATGTTATAATAGTTTGTTACTTCATAAGGTATTTCATCATTAACAAGTTGCTTTATATTCCAAATATTCTCATTTGCATCTTGAACTACTGCCGCCTTCATAATGACCTGCTGCTTGTCATACGGAGACAAATCCATATATTCATCTTTAGATACAAGATAATTCAGACCATGGACAAAAGAATTCTGCTCTCTTGTAGTATAGGACTGATAAGTGCCACCTTGCGTAAAGAGCGTTTTTTCTAAAACATCATATCCATATGGCAGATTTTGCTTTTTATCTTCTGGAATAAAAAAGTGCTTTACCCCCATCAAATAGCTCAAATCACTTCTTCGGTCTAACCCTTGGTATTCCATAGGTGCCGAACTCGTCACCAACGAAACATCGTTATGAAATTTATCTATATTATTATTATAAATACTAATATAAAAATCCATACCACTAATTCCATATAGCCAACTGACATTTCTCGTCATAGGAATTCCGTATTTATCATAGCGTTCTGAAGGTTCTGCATTTACTTCATCGAGCAATTGTCTAATTTCATTTTTATATAAATAGTTAATCCCTTCACCTTTTTTAACCCATTGGCGCGTAAAATCACCATATTTTATATTAAACACATAGTAATTTGTCAAAAAAACCGATGATGCAGTCAGCAATATGCTTACACATTGATAAATCTTTTTGTTATAGTCATGTGATTTCACCAAAATCAAAACAAATAACAGCAAAACAAGCGCTGACATTACAGCCATTGGCGAATGATTATCAATTACTGCACACACAATAACAACATAGGCCAGTGTACTAATTGCAATAACTGTACCCTGATTAAAACTAATATTTCGAAACAGCGGCATCGCTAGTGCCACCATATAAGCTACTAATAAGGCATACGCCCATACCCATCGATTTGAAGTATATCCAAATCCATTCATGATCTTTCCAAAATATGGTATACACAGTCCAATCGTCAATAGAATAAACTCTAATTTTGTTCTAAAATATTCATGCTTTTGCAAAAATAGCAGTATCACGCACGGAAGAGCAACTACACCATAGCCAATTCCGCAGTCCCTTCCTAACATATTAAATTCTGTTGTAAATCCAGCTACTAATCCTGAATAATACCAAAACGGAAATACAATCGGAACATAGAAATCCGCTCCTATTCGATCAGCATTCATTATCACTAGCGTAATTGGCAAAACAACTATCATTGATAAACCAATTGCTAATAATGAATAAGAGAAAAAACGCAAAAACAGCTGATAAAAGACTTTCCAGTTTTTTGCTTCCTTTGGCATAAAAGCAAATTTTAAAGTGCAATACCCTACAATTAAAATCGATGCCATATAACCAAAGTAAAAATAATTAATAAAAATCAATGCTAAAAAAGCAACATAAAGCCCAAATTGACTTTTATTTTCCCAAAGCCTGTCAATTCCAATTATTATAATCGGAAATAAATACAACGGATTCAATAAAAATGGTTCAACAAAAATCAAGAGAGCCGTTCCAGAAAACACATAAATAATTGATCCTGCTAATCCTTGAAATGGTGTTAGATTTTTTTTATATGCAAAATAAGAAAAAGCCAATCCACTAACATACAATTTCAATGCTATAGTAAGATTATATGCTTGTTCTGCATATTTGAGTGGTGTAAAAAAAGAAATCCAATTAAAAGGATCCGGAAGATAAGCTCCAATCGATGTAAAAATATCTGCGCCATATCCAATTCCCATATTCCAAAATGGTAATGCAAATTCATGGTCGATTAGTATATTTTTAACAAATTCTCTTCCCAACTGACCAATATATATAAAAATCAAATAATGCTGATCCAATCCATCAAATGATCGAAAGAACGCCTTGTCATATCTTAAAAACCATTGTTCAAAGCAAATAAAAAATAATACGATAAAAACAATTGTATATATTAAGGTATACTTCTTTATATTCCATTCGACTTTGATACATTGAATTTTTTTCATCGAACTCACCTCTAAAATTTGTATTTAATTCCTGATACGCACACTTTCTTGTTTACTTATTCTTTGCATGCCATTTTTCAATTGTATCTCCACTTACCAAATATGCATTTTGAGCTAAACACATCATCGGCAAATCCGATAAAGAATCAGTGTAAAACGATTCAATCACACCACCTATTTCTTTTTGAAATCTTTGCACCTTTTCCTCTCCATAGCAATTGGTCCCAGTATATTTTCCGCTTCTTTTATCGACATCCGATGCAATCAGATACCGTATTCCAATTCTTTTGCAGATTTCATCTAAAAGGAAATATGGCGATGCCGATATTACAACATCATTTTCATTTTGCTGTTCAATATACCATTTTTTAATCTTATGCTGATGCTCATTCCAAAATCGTAAAACATAAGGCGTTATATCATCTATGCAAGTCAGAAAGCAATAAAATATCTCCTTAAATTGAGTCTTATCAATCCAGCCTAATTTGTAACGAAATGCGCCCCACAACTGTCTTGGAATGCATAGTAAAATTACCGGTTTTTTCAGCACACAATAAAAATAAAACTCAACGGTACTGTCTCCGTCATAAATCGTTTTGTCAAAATCATATACATTCATACGCCTTACCTAAATATCTAGAAAATATATAGCATCGAAAAGAAACAAACCGCATACAGCACAGCCATAGCTATTAGTATCTTATCTTTAAGAATAACTTCTACTGGATCCCCATCCGAATTTCCTTCAATATCTAGACTGTAACGCATCATAATAATGATAAAAGCCGGGACCGTCCACCTGACTACGCCATTTACGAACTCCAAAGTCCACAATGCATAAAAAACATCTGTCAAGGCCACACAAACGTACATATTTCTATCCAGAAAATTCACGTTATAGTATTTCAATACTTCTCTGCTTTCGGTGCTGCCATTTAACTCATTGCGCCTCTTTCCAAGTCCCATATACATACTTCCTGTAGTTACCACCAAATACAGCCAATTGGAAATAGCCAAACCAGAGATAAAACCTCCATAAAAAACTCTAATAACAAATCCCGAAGCCAAAATAACAATATCTATGATTGGAATATTTTTTAAGCCCATGCTATAAGCAACATTTAAAGCAAAATATAGTGCTAGACAAACAAATCCAGATAAACTCCCCAAGTAGTAGGAAATAGCAATCACGCCTATCAGACAAATTGCCAGCACCGCAAATGCCGCCTGTGGCTTTATACGTCCGCTTGCCAATGGTCTGTTTTTTTTAGTTGGATGATTACGATCTTTGTCAATATCCCGGTAATCATTAATAATATAAATTGAAGACGATAATAAACAAAAACAAGCAAAACCAAAGAATGTACTACATAATTTCTTTCCGTCAAATAGTTCTGTCCCAAAGAAAAGTGGCAAAAACACAAGAGTATTTTTAATATAATGTTTCACTCTAAGCAATCTGATGTAATCTTTCAAAACGACAATTCCTCTCCCATCACTACACATTTTAAATCAATTAATTTCGCTCCTATAAAACAGCAAAAATCGTCCAGCCAAACTTCTAGGCTGTACAGAACTTGGCTGGACAATCTTGTTCTAGACAACCATTCAGGAGACAATCAAGCCACCCTAATCTCGGTCAAGAGAATGATTCGTACACTCCAGGTGGTTCATATTTCAAGTAATAATCTTAAAAATATCCCCTCATACTACATATCCAAGTACGTCTTCCAAAACTCTACCGAAGTCATCTTATCTTTATTTTCACGATACTTTTCTACTACTGCTGCGTTTGTATTTTTATACTCCAATAAAACCTTCTTGTACCGTTTACTTAATTTTCGATATTTATCTTTACTAAGCACTCGCATACATCCAGTCTTCAAATCAGGATTCACAGCCAAAAGATTTTTATACCAGAAATTATGTTCAGGGGAATAGAACCAGTCATATGCCACAATTCCAGGTTCCTCTTTTAATACGCTTTCAGAGCAAAATCGATGTCCATTATATGTGATACGATATAACCATTTACGCAAAAAGTTTCTTGGCGGATCCTGATATACCTCATTTAACTCTATATCTAAATCAGGAAATTCTCGAAGATCGACCATTTTCTCATTCTTCTTGCTTTTCTCCTTCATGATCTGCTCCCCCAGATCCTGCATTATATACTCCGGGCCTTTTAAGAAATCCTCTATTGCATCCAAAATCAGTTCAGCTCCATTATAATCCAAAGAAAGCATACGGGCTCGGAAAAGTTTCGTCATACGATTCATGAAATTCACCTTTGGGCAAACTCCACTTACAGCCTGCAAAATGAGGCTATTTCTATGAACCTGATATAACTCCATAGAAGCATTAAACTTATACGTGAATCCCATATGCCAGATGCAAATACCATTCATAGTAATAAATTTGGCATGATTTCGGAGGCTAAATTCCACATCATCTCCACGAATAAATAACGGAAGCGGAAGACCATTTTTCTTAATCATCTGCATTGGAATGCAACAGAACCACCAGCCTGCATACATATACTGGCGATCCAAATACTCCTTATCGCATTCCAATATATCTCTCAAAAATATATGATCCAGTCTGTTTTTCTGTGGTCCATAGGAACCATTTGAATGCACAAAGCCAACGTCCTCATGTTGAATACTCATATCTTCATAACAGAGCATGGCTCCACTGACAAAATATTCGTCAAATTCCGGCTTTAACATTCTCAATAGATAAAACATACGGCGAATGCTTTCAGGCAAAATAATAACATCATCATCCATAAGAAGTACATGCGTTATACTCTCTGGCTGCTCCATTGACTCAATCATGCCACGCGCAAAACCTCCAGAACCACCTACATTCTTATTTGGATGAATCTTAATCTTACCAGAATTCCATTGTTCAGGAATTAACGTTCTTCCATTATCAATCACATGAATCCATAAATGATCTTTAATTTCATCATCACTATCTAGTAAATCCTTTTGTAATAGTTTTAAATTTGACTGAATAAACTTTTCTTTCTTAAAGGTTGTTGTTGCAATAGAAAGGTTCACTGTTCTCTGATTTTCGGCAGAAAACGTCCCCTCAAACCACCCCTCAAACAGTTCACAATCTGAGTCCGCTTCAATTTCAAATGCTAATAATGCACTTTCCGATTCAGGATAGAACATTACAATTTCGTCAGGCTCATCATAAGTAACTTTTTGTTCAGCTAAAACTGCCTTGACTGGATTATGCACATTCAAAGTATACCCGACAAGGCGTACGCAACATTTTCCCCGCAGGTTCAAATGAAGTTTAACCTCTTGAATATCTGTGTATTTCTTCCATTTATGCAATGAGAAAGAGTTTAAATAGGACATAAAATCCACTACATGATATTTCGGTATGCACAATATCCCCTGCTCTTTATCATACCGCATTCTTTCACCACGATAAAATAAACTCCACTGGGTTTCAAATTTGTCCCCCTCTGGAAACAGCAGATTTTGTAATTTTAAATATATTCGTTTATCATTCATATTATCCTATATCCTTCCATATCAAATTATTCCTGACATACATTCCTACTCTAGAAGACAGTTTTCTCATAAACCATCCTCAAATGTCATTTGCATTACCAACGAGAACATGCATCATTCTCTCTCAAACCTTAAATACTCTTCTGCAATTATTTCTACCGCACCTATATCCTTTATAACTCCTCTATCCAACCACAGTGCCTTCTCACATACATTTCTCACAGAATCCATATTATGAGATACATACAATAATGTTGTTCCTGCATTTCGCATATCTGTCATGCGTTTCTCACATTTCTGCTGAAACGCATAATCACCGACCGCAAGTACCTCATCGCAGATGAGGATGTCTGGTCGTACCACTGTGGCGATGGCGAATCCGAGACGCGCCGCCATACCGGACGAATAGTTTTTAATCGGCATATCCAGAAAGTCCCGAAGCTCTGCGAAGTCGACGATTTCATCAAAATGCTCTTCCATGAACTTATGGTTATAGCCCAGGACTGCACCATTTAAATAAATGTTCTCTCTGGCAGTCAGCTCTCCGTCGAATCCTGCACCTAATTCGATAAGCGGTGCAATCGATCCATTCACTGTCACAGTTCCCTTGTACGGTTTCAGAATACCGGAAATCAGCTTCAGCATCGTCGACTTGCCTGAGCCATTAGTACCCACCAGGCCCCAGGCCTCTCCTTTTTTTACTTCGAAACTCACATCCTTTAATGCCAGAAACTCCTGAAACATGAGTTTTCCCTGAACCAGCTTCACGAAATACTCTTTCAGGTTGTCTATACGCTCTGTAGCCATGTTAAAGCGGACCGTCGCATGGTCCACCTTTACTGCAATATCTGTATCCACGTAAATCTCCTTTAGTCGATGTTAAATATAAAGAATGAATTTGTCCTGTGATTTAAAGAAAACCCAGGTGCCCAGAACAAGCATGGTCAGTGCTACTACAAACCCATACAGAACCAGCCGAGGATCTGGGCAGGCTCCATCCAGAACGATCATGCGGAACTGTTGAATATAACTATAGAGCGGGTTTAAGTGCTTTATTCCTCTCTGAAGCCATACCGGCAACTGCTGAATCGGATAGAAGATCGGCGTCACATACATCCATGCGGTGATAACCGCAGACCAGATGTACTGAATATCTCTGAAGAAAACCGTTGTGGCAGAGAGGAACATACCCATGCCCAGACAGAAGATATACACTTGTAACAGAATGACCGGAACGAATAGAATCCACGGCGTGATCATCACATGACAGAATATGAAGACGATCAGCATAGCGCCGAGTGAGAAGAGCATATTCACGCATGAACTTGTAACTGTTGATAGGGTAAAAACATATTTTGGTACATAGACCTTTTTAAGAAGTGATGCGTTTCCCAGAATAGCCCACATCGATTTATTCGTCGCCTCTGAGAAAAAGTTAAAAATCGTCTGGCCGATGATCAGATATACCGGATAGTTCGCAATATCAAAACGGAACATATGTGAAAACACCAGTACCATGATGCACATGATAAGCAGTGGATTCAATATGCTCCAGATATAGCCCAAGAATGATCTTCGATATTTTAATTTGATGTCCTTCGATACCAGTTCGTGAAATAAATCTTTGTATCCGAAAAACGTACGTATTCTCTCTTTCATTTTCTCCATTAATCTATGCTTCTCCTTGTTGCTAAATATATAGATTATATCATATATACTCTGATTTTACTTTATCTTCCTGTATTTCATGAAGCTCCTGAGTGCATAGTGCATCCAGTTTTTGGATGCCGAAGGAAGGCTAAGCCCAATATGCCGATACGCCCGGAATGTCATGACGGCTGCTTTCAATTTGTTTCCGGATCTGGAGGACTTCATGACACGATAAATCAGTAATGGGTCATCTAGCCCATAGGCTTCTATATTTTCTTTTTTCAAAATCATCAGCCAGGTCACGAAGTCTTCATGCACCTTATCCGAGCATGGCATAGGATATTTCATCATCAGTTCTCGTCTGATCATGACCGATGAACACGATACCACATTCTGTTTCAGCAGTTCTTCGAAGTCTACACATTCCGGGACATGAAGTGTAGAAGATAAAGGCAATCCATTTTCATCAATGAAAGATGATCCGGTAAACAGAAAGTCATGTTTTCTTTCCGGAGCATCTTTATCTAACTGCTTCTTCAATTTCAGTTGCTTTTCGAGTTTATCCGGTGCCCACAGATCATCGCTGTCCAAAAATGCGATCCAATCGCCAGAAGCCATGCTAACTCCAGTATTACGCGCATGGGATACGCCTTTATTCCCCGGCAAATTCATCAGATGAATTCTGGAATCTTTCGCTACATATGATTCTACGATTTCAGCTGTACGATCCGAGCTGCAATCATTCATCACCAGCACTTCAAAGTCTGCGTATGTTTGTGCGCAGACAGAGTCCAGGGTTTTCGCTATATATTTTTCAGAATTATAACTGGGAATAATTACAGAAACCATCTCACCTTACCTTTATCAGGCATTCAAAATCTTCTACTTAAAAGCTAAGCCCTTACGTTATCACATTACCACAAGATTGCGTTATCAATTACTGGATTTCAGCGCATCTTCAAATCCGTCTTCTACCCCTTCTGCCGCATCTGAAGTGAAAATTACCTGTATGGTTT
>Ga0129312_1001927_pt1 | contig 11110 bp, 8 predicted proteins | sample O827metagenome_FD_94434 | JGI IMG/M metagenome (GOLD analysis project Ga0129312, IMG submission 94434) | Orangutan group fecal microbial communities from Wisconsin, USA - O827 metagenome | ecosystem: Host-associated > Mammals > Digestive system > Large intestine > Fecal | place: USA: Wisconsin... | reverse complement strand
TGTTGGCAATGGATATTCCAAATGAAATCAATCGCCATATACAAAATAAAACGATGCATCGTTTTATTCAATGCAATGTTTTGATTTTACAAAAGGATTGATTTCACAGCGCAGGAGGTTCGGATGGAAAACTACAAAAATAGCAAGATCGGACAAGTGACTGCCCAAAAGTATGGGGACCTCATAGAGATGGAACGCCCCCAGACCGAAGAATCCCTTCGCAAGCATCCCCGCATGACCTTGCAGAACCGGGCGAAGATCTTCTCTCCCTTTGCAGCACTGCGGGGTTATGATGAGCAGCTTGCCGCAGAAAAGCAGCGTACCGAGCGTGTGCCCAAGCGCATTCTGACCGAGGAAGAAATGTCGGCTCTGTCTAATCGGCTGATGCAGGTCACCAAGGGCATGACCATCACGGTGCGGTACTTCAAGGAAGACACCGCCCACCCGGAGGTTCCAGCAGTGGGTAACTACATCACACTGACCGGAAAAGCAGACCGCATCGACCCGGTGTTCCGCACCTTGCAAGTGGGCGACACCGTGGTGTCCTTTGAAGATCTGGTGGAAATCGGCGGGGAAGGTATCATGGACATCGACCAATATCTTGGCATTACAGAGGATTAAGCACAAAAAGGCCACCAGTCGGAAAAACGGCTGGTGGTCTTGCTTACTTATATCGTATCGTTGGTAGCTGCTTGATTTTGTTTCCGACTTTTTTGCGTTCCAGTGAGAACACCATGTCTGGAGCGCGTTTAAAGAATCCTATATCACGCCGCCAGCTTATGCCGCATTTGCAGTGGAACAGACCAATGAACTGTTGCTTCATTTTGCGACCGCAGTTCGGACAAACTCGTTTGCTGGCTCCCATAATAGTTTACTGGAGCTTGGCGATAATTTCATCGGCAGACATACCGCTGGCAAGCAGCTTTTTCAATACGGATTCCGCTTCGGCCTTTTTGGATTCTTCTGCGGCCTTTTTTTCGGCTGCAACCTTTTTTGCCTCTGCTTTAGAAAGCTCCTTTGCAGCAGCTTTCAAAGCAGATTTTTTGCTTTTCAACTGCTCTTTCAGTACGCTGATGTTGTCAGACAGCGCGGCGATCTCGGTTTCAATTTGTTCCTTGGCAGCGGTCTTTTCAGCAACAACAGCCGCATAGTCAATATTTGCTTTCTTTGTACGCACTGCATTTTTGCTTCCTTTTGGTCTAGGCATAGTAGTCCCTCCATCTAGCATTGGAATTTAGCTAGCATAAGTATATTCTTTCTGCCTCGAAATGGCAAGACTCTCTTATATCAGTTGAATGATGGTGTCTGAAAATCAGGGAAGAGTATTCGCATCAGGTAAACAATATACCCAAAATGGGGCTGTTGCAAAATAGCTCTAACGAAAAAAAATGAGATAGACTTCCCCAAAAGGGGTTGCCTATCTCATTTTTTGTTGTATTTTGCAACAGCCCCTTGCTGCATTTCTTCCGTTGTTCCGGCGGTCCTCGTCAGGAGAGCAGCGAAGCGGCAAGCTGCCGTGCCTGCTGTGGGGTCACCTGCTGCACGTTGCTGACAAATTCCGAGGGGTCTGCCGAGAAGATGGCATTCACGGCAATGGGGGCATTTCCGGTGTAGGAGCAGTCCACCACTCGCTCGCGCTGGGGCGTGTCGTTCTGGGCATCATCGCCGTAGACCGTCAGGCCGTAGATGGCACCGGCAAACACGGTCTGCGTGCCCTCTGCGGTGATATCGCTGGTGCAGAAGGCAGGGGTCATGCTGCTGTCCAGCAGGATGGAGCCTGTGTTCAGGCAGTTCTCCATCGCGCTGCGGTAAGACACCGCCACGATGCCGCCCGCGCAGGGTCCGCCCAGCACCTGAGTGACCTTGTCGCCCAGAGTGGTCTCGTTGGTCACGTTGCCTGTGACAAGGCTGTCAAAGCCGGCAAAGTCCTGTACCCCATCGCCAAAGACGATGTCGCCGCGGTTCACGGTGTTGGTAACGAGGCAGGCCGGGGCAGCGGGGTCGTTGGAGACATACCCAGCCACACCGCCGCCCACGATGCCACCCAGACGGCCGCTGGTGGTGGCAGAGCGCACGTTGCCGGTGTTTTCGCACTTTTCGATATGGATGGTCTCTCCCTTTTTGTCGCTTATCACTGCGCCCAGAATGCCGCCTGCCATGTTGCGCTGCACGGTCACGGTGCCGCTGTTGCGGCAGGCGCTCAGCTGCAGTTCGGTGCCCACAGGTGTGGTGCACGGGCCAACGCCGCCGCCCACGATGCCGCCTGCACTGCTGTCGGCGTTCACGGCACCGCTGTTCGAGCAGCGCAGCACCTCGCAGTGATCTCCGCCCGGGATGTCAGCCATGCCAACGATGCCGCCCACCCAGGTGCTGCCGACTACCTCGCCGGTGTTGGCGCAGTCCTGCAAGGTGAAGTCCAGCTTGCGGGGGGTCAGCTGACCGACCAGTCCGCCGGTGTTGTTCTGACCGGTCACGTCTGCCTCGTTGCGGCAGTCCCGGATCACAAGGCGGCTGTCAAGGGTGCCGCTGTACACATCGCCCACTAGACCGCCGGTCTGTGAGCCTGCCGACTGGATGGCTCCCTTGTTGACACAGTTCCGGATCTGTGTGTCGGAGGCAACGGCGGAGGAATTGCTTACCGTGCCGACAATACCGCCCACAACGGCGTCCTTGTTCTGGCTGGTCAGGGTGCACTGGCTGGTGCACTCCGAAACGACAGCTCCGGAGCCGGTAGCACCGTCTACAGTGCCGGCAATGCCGCCCAGTCTGGTCCGTTCCACAGAGAAAACTCCACTGCTGGTGCAGTTTTCAAGGACACCACTGGACAGGTCCGCCACGATGCCGCCGACGGCGTAGCAGTCGGAAAGCGCCTCGATGCTGCCGGAAAAGCTGCAGCGGCGAATGGCAGTATCGTGTCGGGCAGAAGTGTCCTTGCTTTTGACGAGGCTTCCGGCAAGGAGACTGCCGGCAATACCACCCAGACTGACATCGTGGTAAAGACTGTCCTTGCAAACGATCTGAGAATCGGAAACGGCGCAGTTTTCCAGAACGCTGTAAAGGCAGGTGCCCGCAAGGGTGCCGACCTTGCTGGCGTTGCCGCTCACAACGATGCGGCAGTGGTCCAGCGTCAGGCCGCAGACATCGGCGTTGTAGAGAGAATCAAACAGGCCGATGCCACAGATATTCTCCGAGATGTCGTAGAGATACAGGCCGGAGACCGTGTGCCCCTGACCGTCAAAATGACCGGAGAATGTCTCAATGGGCGTCCAGCCGTATTCCGGGGCCTTTTCTGCCCACTGGTCAAAATCGGCGGTGTCGTTCAGGGCAATGTCCGTTGTCAGAACATAGTACGCGCGGAGCAGCTCGTCCCTTTTGACCGAGGACTCCCAGTTGTTTGCAATGTCTGCCAGATGGGCCAGCTGCTCTGCTGTGGCGATCTGGTAGGGGGCGCTTTCGGTGCCGGTGCCGCCTGCAAAGGCATCGGCGGGCTGGATGGCGGAAGGGGCCACCAGCGCCGGGTCCACCTCGACCGTCCGGGCCGTGGTGGAAGCAGCCGGAGCGCTGTCTGCCTTGGAAGACGCAGGTGCGCCGCCGCAGCCCGCAAGACCCAGCAGCAGCGCCGCCGCAAGGACACCGCAAAGGATTCGTTTCATGGTCAGATTCTCCTCTTTTTTGGGGCGCAGAGCCTTCTGCGCCGCAGTGGAAAAGCATATACCTCAATTTTTGATGTAGTTAGAAACAAAAAAGGAACTGGAACTCGGCAAAAAAATCCATGACCAGAAGCAGATTATAAAATCATTTGGCGAACAGCTTCTGGCATTTGCAATGGAGATTGAGACCGAATAATAAATCTATGAGAAGTCGGAGAGCGTTCTCCGGCTTCTTTTTTGTTGCAAAAAATCAAACGTGTCTATGTGAAACCGGAAGGAAAGCTTCCGGTTTTGCTGCTTTTTTTGGCTGAAAAAGTCCAAAAACCGGAAGGAATGCATCCTAAAAAAGCATTCAGTTTTCAGGTACACTATGGTCACAGCAAGGGCAACACCCCAGACGGGGAGAAGCCCAAAGCTGGAAGCCGTACCTTGAAAACTGAATATCATTCCCTCGGACAAAACAATGAAACTTCCGTAATTCGCGGCCCGGCCATAAAGAAGGCGGGGTGGCTGAAAAGCCAATGAGAGGAAGGGTGCAGTCCCCCTCACCGAGGTGTATTCCAACCCCCACCGGGCGTCGAGGACAAATAGGGTGGGACACTTAAAACAAAACTTCAAAGCCCACCACCGGGATTCTTCTGAATCAAGGCAGTGGGCTTTTTCCATACCGAATATTCATTCTGATGACACGGAGGTAATGATTATGAGCCGTACTTTTACCCACAAGACCGACGAATCGACCCTGACCACCCTCTGCCCCCGCTGCCTGAATGCCTTTCGGAATACCCGTGGCATCCGTGTCCGCCGTGCAGACCCCTATCAGCTCACCAAGGAGCCTTGCACCTACTGCCAGACCAACTTCGGCTACGACTACTACATCCAGCCCAGCAGCCCGAAATCCACCTATTTTAAGAAGGGACGGTTTGATGATGAATCTGAATGCGCTTAAGATCGACCCGGAGTTTCAGGGCAAGATCCCGCCGCTCACCTTTGAGGAGCTGAACCAGCTCGAAGCCAACATCCTGCGAGATGGACGCATCATCAATCCCATCATCGTGTGGGAGGGGTTGATCGTGGACGGACACAACCGTTTCATCATCGCCAAGAAGCACCCGGAAATCCCGTACACTGTCCATGAAACGGAGTTTGCAAACCGCTATGAAGCCATCATCTGGATTTGCAAGAATCAGCTGGGACGGCGCAATCTCACCCCGGAACAGAAGAAATACCTTATCGGGAAACAGTATGAAGCCGAGAAGTTGATGATTCCTAATAAAAAGGGGACGAATCGTTATACAAACCTAGTTGGTGGTCAAAATGACCACCAACTAAAAAACGAAAAAACTCGTGAACGAATCGCTCGTGAAACAAATACGACAGACAGCTTTGTACGAAGGGCTGAACACTTTGCAAAAGGTGTGGATGTTGCCGATGAAGCTGTTCCCGGAACCCGTCAGAAAGTCCTTTCCGGCGAGGTGAAACCTACCGCTGCCGAGATCGCATCCGTTGCCCGCGCACCTCCCGAAGAACGTCCGGCACTGGTGGCTGAAATCTGCAAACCCAAAGACCAGAAGAAAGCCGCGGCTGTCGAAACAACATCGTCCCCAGCAGTCAAACCGCTTTCCGATTCCAGTACATCCGAGGAAGAATGCACGGACGAAGAACTGGTTCACACTCCGGCTCCGCAGGAGCAGACTTTTCCACAAAGAGTGAACGAACCGTTGAAAATCGACCGTCAGCAGATTCTTGAAATCGCAAACAGCCGTTATGTACCCAAACGACTTGCCGATGGTACAGCGATGCTTTGTGAGGTATCAGGAGCCGCCAACAGTATGATGCGCCGCTGGGAAAGCGTTTTCCGGGAATATCCCGATATTCTGTCTGATGCAGAGAACCGTGCGTCCGTAGGACGAACGATTCAGAAGCTAAGAGATTACCTGAAAAATCTGGAAGATAAGATGGAGGAACTGCTATGAAAAATATGAACTGCGTCAGCACCATGCCTGAGATCACGCCCGAAATCACCGATGAAGCGATCATCGAAGCTCTTTTCGCCCAGCGGCCTTACGAGGAAAAGGTCATCAACAGTGCCTTTCTCGAAATCCCTGCGGAATATCAGCGCAAGCTGAACATCCCGAATGTCGAAAAGATGTCGGCGGAGTTCACCGAACTGATCGCCAACCCGCCCAAGGTCAGCTACCGGGACGGTCACTACTTCGTCTTTGACGGTCAGCATACCATCGTGACCCGTCGGGCAATGAACGGCGGGCAGGATCTTCCGATTATCTGCAAGGTGTATGAGGGACTGACAGAGGAAGAAGAAGCCATGCTGTTTTCCCGGCAGACGGGCGTTTCCACGCCGCTGACCGCTGGTGCAGAACTGCGCGCCGCTTTGGTGGGAAAAGACCCGGAATCTCTCGCATTCGTGAAAGCCACCGAAAGCACCGGTCTGCAGCTCGGTCTGGACAGCTACCGTGCCCCGTGGAAGATCATCTGCATCCGCACGGCATTTAAGGAGTACAAGACCTACGGCGCAGACCTCTACAAAGAAGCCCTGACCATGCTGGCAAAGGGCTGGGAGGGTGCCCCCGATTCCCTCCGCTCCGGCATCCTGCAGGGCATGGTTCGCTTTGTGGCTCTGTATCAGGGCGAGTATGACCCGGAGCGTCTGGTCAAGCGGCTGCACACTGTTCATCCCATGACGTTGGTAAACGACGAGAAATCTCTGAGCGGCACGGTCAGCTACAAATATATGATGCTGATCCTGCGCACCTACAACGGTGCCAGCCGCCGCTTTAATCTGCCCATCAAACAGTGATATTCTCCTATGGCAACAGTCCTAAAACACCGCAGAAGCCGTCCACAGGGCGGCTTTTGCCTACATAAGGAAAAGGGGGTTGGCCGCTACCGTATATGTAACAAAAGACTTTGGTTTTCACCGGGGCGAGATCTACTATGCAGACCTTGACCCACACTATGGCTCCGAGCAGGGAGGTAAACGCCCTGTTATCGTGATTCAAAATAATACCGGAAACAAATTCGCACCGACTGTGATCGTAGCCGCTGTGACCTCAAAAGTCTCCAAAAAGCCAAACCAGCCTACCCATGTTCTCATTGACCGAAATCCAGCGTTTTCAAGACCCTCTATGGTACTGCTGGAACAGATCTTCACCATTGATAAAGAGCGCATACAGCGGCTCCTAGGGCAGACTACGCCGGACGAGATGTACCAGATCAACGAAGCCCTGATGAACAGTCTGGATCTGAACGGAGGTCGATAATATCAACAAGAACGCCTACGCTCCCCTTTCCCCCGCTGTTCCTCCCGATGTTTTCAGCATCGATGCAACTGCACTGAAGCTGATTTCCATTTTATTCGACAACGACCTGATCTCTGCTGAGGTCTATCATCAGGTTCTTAGCAGATATTCTGCGTAATGTCAAGGATGTCGCTGACACCGGCGACATCCTACATATTCCCTTCGCAATCTTCTATACTACGGGCAAAGGAGGTAAAGCGATATGAACATCACGCAAAGAATGTACTTTGGGCAATTCCCATTGAACAAAGACCGTGACCGCCGCATTGTCTTTTACGGTCGTGTTTCCACCCAGCATGAAGCGCAGGTCGATGCGCTTGGCAACCAGATGCAATGGTACGATGACCAGCTTCGGTATCATCCCAACTGGCAGGTCGTTGACCGCTATATCGACGAGGGCATCACCGGAACCTCAGCCAAAAAGCGCCCGGCCTTTATGAAAATGCTTTCCGATGCCAAGTGCGGAAAATTCGATCTGATCGTTACTCGTGAGGTCTGCCGCTTTGCCCGCAACACCGTCGATACCCTTCAGCTTACCCGTGAACTCCGCAATTTCGGCGTTGAGGTCTTTTTTGTATCCGACAACATCTGGACAATGGACGGCGATGGCGAACTCCGGCTTTCCATCATGGCAACCATGGCACAGGAGGAAAGCCGCAAGATTTCAGAGCGCGTTCTTGCCGGGCAAAAGATAAGCCGGCAGAACGGCGTGCTTTACGGCAGCGGCAACATTATCGGCTATGACCGAGATAAGGTCAACCGTACATACGTTATCAACGAGGAACAGGCTGCTACCATACGGATGGTTTTCACGCTCTATTCTCAGGGCTACGGGGAAAAGGCGATCGTCAATGAACTTTCCCGGCTGGGTCGTAAGGATGGGCACGGAAACGTCAGTTGGTCCTGTACAAAGATCAGCCGTATCCTTCGTAACGCAACGTATATGGGCTATGTCTGCTACAACAAGTCCAAGGTCAACAACTATCTTGAAAAGAAACGCATCAACAATCTGGACGAAACTTCCTTCGTCTATGTAAAAGGCAACTTTGAGCCGATCGTATCAGAAGCCCTCTGGCATGAATGTGAGCGCATCCGCAAGTCCCGTATTTCCAGCCTGCGCCTTCCTGATGGAGAAACAAGGCGCAAAGGAGCCAGAACTACCAAGAACCTGTGGGTGTCCAAACTTCGCTGCCGCTGCGGTTCTTCCTACCGCATTTTCAACTGGCGCAAACTGAAGGACGGAACGCCGGTCTTTGGCTACCAGTGCAATATGCGAACCGTCAACCCGACCCGTTCCTTTGTTCTGGAGCACAACATGACCGAACAGCTCAGTTGTGATGCCATTTCTATCCCGGAGTGGAAGCTGGAACTGATGGCGAAGAAGATTTTTGAAAAGGTCTGGGGCAATCAGAATAAAGCCATCCTTCGTGCCTGCAAGATGATCGAAAGCTGTCAGAACGGAAAAGCCGCCACACGAATGTCCGCTGCACCGATTCAGAGCAAGATTGAAAAAATCAAAAAGCGCAAGCTGAACTACGCTGCCATGCGTGCAGACGGCGATCTGCCACGAGAAGAATATCAAGCCCTTTGCAAACAGGCTGATGACGAGATTGCCCGCTTGGAGCAAGAGCTGAAAGCCCTCTCCCCTGCGCCCGAACCCCAGACGGTTTCTTCGGACATGAAAGCGATCTACGATTTTCTCTCTCAGAAGGTCGATGTGCACGGTGCCCGTCTTGCTCCCGAATTGATCGACCAGTTCGTTGAAGTGGTCACCCCCATTGCCGATTACTCCTACCGCTGGAAGCTGAACACCGGCTGCAAGAAGTCCAAAGAGGAGCGCGCCAATCTGATGGCTGTATCGGAAAAGCCCATCCTCACCTTCACCATCGACTTTGAAACCGCCAAGCGTTACCGGGAAGCCAACAAGATGCCCCACCAGTTCCGCCGTGCAGCGTGGACCGACCTGACTGTGGAGGTGTATCTGTGATGCTTCTGGGAAGCAGCTCTATGTTAAACGCACTTCATCTCATACATGAGCAAACAAATAAGGCCCACCGCCAAAATTGACGGTGAGCCTTATTTTATTCCTGATTTTTAGCGATAATTCGCTATAAAACCCTTATGCTCTCGGTTTTTTAATAGCAGCCTGAGCAGCGGCCAGACGTGCGATAGGCACACGGAAGGGAGAGCAGCTGACGTAGTCCAGACCGACGTTGTGGCAGAACTCCACGCTCGTGGGGTCGCCGCCGTGCTCGCCGCAGATGCCCAGACCCAGATCGGGGCGGGTCTCACGGCCATCGTGGGCAGCCATCTTGACCAGCTTGCCGACACCGATCTGATCCAGATGCTGGAACGGATCGCTCTCGTAGATCTTGTTCTCGTAGTATGCACCCAGGAACTTGGCAGCGTCATCACGGCTGAAGCCGAAGGTCATCTGGGTCAGGTCGTTGGTGCCGAAGCTGAAGAACTCAGCCTCCTTGGCGATCTCGCCGGCAGTCAGGGCTGCACGGGGGATCTCGATCATGGTACCGACCTGATACTTCATGTCAACGCCAGCAGCAGCGATCAGCTCGTCAGCAACCTTGACAACAACGTCCTTGACGAACTTCAGCTCCTTGACCTCGCCGACCAGCGGGATCATGATGTGCGGGGTGATCACATGGCCGGTCTCAGCAGAGACGTTCAGAGCAGCCTTGATCACAGCACGGGTCTGCATAGCAGCGATCTCGGGGTAGGTAACAGCCAGACGGCAGCCACGGTGACCCATCATGGGGTTGAACTCGTGCAGAGAAGCAACCACGTTCTTCAGGTCTTCGTAGGTCATGCCCATGTCGGCAGCCAGCTCCTTGATGTCCTCGTCCTTGGTGGGCAGGAACTCGTGCAGGGGCGGGTCCAGATAACGGATGGTCATCGGGCGCTCACCCATGATGCGGTACATAGCCTCGAAGTCGCCCTGCTGGAACGGCTCGACCTTGGCCAGAGCAGCCTCGCGCTCTTCCACGGTGCGTGCGCAGATCATCTCACGGACAGCCTTGATGCGGTCCTCAGCGAAGAACATGTGCTCGGTACGGCACAGGCCGATGCCCTCAGCACCCAGATCCACTGCCTGCTGTGCGTCGCGCGGGTTGTCGGCGTTGGTCATGACCAGCAGCTGACGAGCTGCGTCTGCCCAGCCCATGAAGCGGTTGAAGTTCTTGTTGCCGGTAGCGGCCACGGTTGCGACCTGCTCGCCGTAGATGTTGCCGGTGGAGCCGTCGATGGAGATCCAGTCGCCCTCGACGAACTTGTGGCCGTTGATCTCGAAGGTCTTAGCCTCCTCATCGATCTTGACCTCGTTGTCGTTGCCGCAGCCAGAGACACAGCAGGTGCCCATACCACGGGCAACAACGGCTGCGTGGCTGGTCATGCCGCCGCGGACGGTCAGGATGCCCTGAGAGACCTGCATGCCCACGATATCCTCGGGGCTGGTCTCCAGACGCACCAGAACAACCTTCTTCATCTTGCCGGACTTGACCATCTCCTCTGCCTCTTCAGCAGTAAAGACGATCTGGCCGCAGGCAGAACCGGGAGAAGCTGCCAGACCCTTGCCGACGACCTCTGCAGCCTTCAGGGCAGCAGCATCGAACTGGGGATGCAGCAGGGTATCCAGCTGCTTGGGCTCCACGCGCAGGACAGCCTCCTGCTCGGTGATCATGCCCTCGTCCACCAGATCGCAGGCGATCTGCAGAGCAGCCTGTGCGGTACGCTTGCCGTTACGGGTCTGCAGCATATACAGGTGGCCGTCCTCAATGGTGAACTCCATATCCTGCATATCGCGGAAGTAGTTCTCCAGACGGGTAGCGATCTCGACAAACTGATCGTACACCTCAGGCATCTGATCCTTCAGGTGGCTGATGGGAGAAGGAGTGCGCACGCCGGCAACAACGTCCTCGCCCTGTGCATTGATCAGGTACTCGCCCATCAGCTTCTTAGCGCCGGTGGCGGGGTCACGGGTGAATGCAACGCCGGTGCCGGAACGATCGCCGGAGTTACCAAAGGCCATCTGCTGCACGTTGACAGCGGTGCCCCACTCGTAGGGGATCTCGTTCATCTTACGGTAGACGTTTGCACGGGGGTTATCCCAGCTGCGGAACACAGCCT
>Ga0129312_1001926_pt1 | contig 11113 bp, 12 predicted proteins | sample O827metagenome_FD_94434 | JGI IMG/M metagenome (GOLD analysis project Ga0129312, IMG submission 94434) | Orangutan group fecal microbial communities from Wisconsin, USA - O827 metagenome | ecosystem: Host-associated > Mammals > Digestive system > Large intestine > Fecal | place: USA: Wisconsin... | reverse complement strand
TTTCGCTGATGAACTGCCAGGACAATACGCATCTGGCAGCCTATACAGGCGATTCCTTCCGCGACCTGACGCGCATCGCGCGCATCAACGACAAACTGTGGAGCGAGCTCTTCCTGCTCAACCGCGATATACTGGAACAGGAGATCGACTCCATCGTAAGCGAACTCAATGCCGTCAAGGGTCTGCTTCAGGCTGGCGACCGCGAAGGACTGCGCGAAAAAATGCGCCAGTCCACGCTTCGCCGCGCGGCCTTTGACAGGGATAAGCAGGGCGGTGCGGCAAAATGACAGCTCTTTTGAAGAAAAGCAATGATCTTTGGCGCGGTGCGAAGGACGGCCTGCCCATCTGTCTGGGTTACGTTTCGGTGTCCTTCGTGTTTGGGTTGATGTGTGTGGAAAGCGGTCTGCCCGTATGGGTCGCAGCGCTGATCTCCATGACCAACCTAACCTCGGCCGGACAGTTTGCGGGACTTTCGCTGATTCTCTCCGCCGCACCGTTGGTGGAGATCGGCATCACAACCTTCGTCATCAACCTGCGCTATATGCTGATGTCGCTGTCGCTGTCGCAGAAGGTGGATGAAAAGATGTCCACCCTCACCCGCGCAATTCTCTCCTTCGGCAACACGGATGAGGTTTTCGCGGTCTGCATGCAGCAAAAGGGCGCGGTCACCACGCCGTATCTTTCCGGCCTCATCCTCTGCGTTTACATCGGCTGGGCGGCGGGCACCATACTCGGCGCGACGGTGACAGGCTTTCTGCCGCCGATGGTGCGCTCGGCGCTGGGCATCGCCATCTACGGCATGTTCATCGCCATCATCATTCCCCCGGCGCGCTCCATCCGCCCGGTGCTCTACACCGTGCTGATGGCAGCAGCGATCTCCAGCCTGTTTTATTTCACCCCTGTGCTCAAGGATCTCTCGCGCGGCTGGGTCATCATCCTGTGCGCGGTACTGGTCTCCGGGCTGATGGCCTGGCGGCATCCGATCAAAACGCAGGAAGAGGAACTGCCCGTGGATTGTGGAGAGCAGAAGGAGGCACAGCCGCATGAATAACACAGGCTACGTTCTGGCGGCCGTTGCAGTGATGGCGATTGTGACCTACCTGCCGCGCATGCTGCCGCTGACGCTGGTGCGCAAGCGTATCACCAACCGCTTTTTGCAGTCATTCCTCTATTATGTCCCTTACGCCGTGCTGGCAGCCATGACCTTCCCGGAGGTGCTGTTTTCCACCTCCAATCTGATTTCCGCGCTGGCGGGGCTGGCGGCGGCATTGATTCTCGCCTTCCGCGGCAAGGGGCTGCTGCCCGTGGCGCTGACCGCCTGCGGCACGGTGTTCCTCTGCGAACGGCTGCTGGCACTGATCGGCTAAAGGAGAATGCACCTATCTGACTCGGCATTCAACTCCGCGCCTATCGCACGGAGGATATCCCGCAGATAAACGCGATCCGGAATCACGTGGCGGAAAACTGCGAGTCCTTCCCGCAGGAAAAAGCGCCGGACAAAGCCTCCGGCGCGGCGTTCTTTGCCGCGCAGACCCATACTGTCGCGGCAGAAGAGACCGCAACCGGGCGCATGCCGGGGTATATACATTCTGCACCAAACAACATCTGCCCCTGCGGCTGCATCGCCAACGTGAGCTGCGCTGTGGCCGCTTCCTTCCGCGGACTGCACATCGGTATCGGTGAAAAGCTGGTGCCGGACTGCCTTACGCAGGCCAAAGCGCACGGCTTCCGCGTGATGCAGCTTAACGCTGCGGCGGCAAGCTGCACGTATGCGCGGCATCTCTACGAGCGATTGGGCTTTGTGTCCCCTGCGGGTTCCGCTTGAAGGACGGGCATTGCGAAGACCTCTGCCCGTTTTACCATCTGCTTTGATTTTGAACCGTTCCTCTTCGAGCGCTTCCCCGATGCCTTGCAAACGGCATAAAATTATGATAGGATTGTCATGAAACGAAGAAAAACCTCCACATCCCGCTTTGGGGGAAGGAACAACGCATGACGATTACCTATAAAGAAGAGAGATTGTCCGCCGAGGAATATATTGATTTTCTAAAGAGAACCGATCTTGGTTCGCAATATCCGAAAGAGAGATTTCGGGAACGAATCGAAAAGCTGGTTCAAAACGCCTCCATCAGCCTTGCGGCGCGCAACGAAGATAGAAAAATCGTGGGTGTTCTGTTTGGCCTTACTGATTTTTGTTATTGGCTTTATGTCACTGATTTGGGCGTAGATCGAGATTACGAAGGCCGGGGAATCGGCACCAAGCTCATGAGAGCGGCGCATGAACTGGCCGGCGGCGAAAAGGACATTGCCCTCTATCTCGTCGCAAATGAAAAAGCCGTGCCTTTCTATCAAAAGCTGGGCATGACCTTTGCAGACGATGTTCTGCAATACAACAAGATCGAATGGACCGGCTTTACCGTCCAATAAAACGGAATACATACAAAAGGCGTGCGTCAGATTGCTCTGACGCACGCCTTTTTTGCGTGTTGCCGCTCTTTATCGGTCATTGCGATGGCAGACAAAGAGGCTCTTGAACATCATCACCGCGCCCAGGATGCACAGCGGGATGCCGGCGATCAGGCCGACCACGGTCATGCACAGCACAATGCCAACCACCAGCAGCACAAGCCCCAGCACAAAGCCAACAAGATGGCCGGTCATATCCAGCACCCAGCCCACAAGCCGGAAGGGCAAGCTCAAAAGATGTCCCAACATGGTCACCTCACCTCCTTATGGATATGAGGATAGCAAATTTTCATGCAAAAAGAAACGCTCCGGGCGCGAAAGCACGTCCGGAGCGTCTGAATTGTCGGTTTACTTGTTCACCAGGTGAATCGCGAAGCCGCCGATCTCGTCCTTGAGGTAGATGGCGTTGAGCTTCTCGCCCTTGTACTTGGCGGTGGACTCGTCAAACTCGAAGCCCTGAGACTCAAGGTAAGCCTTGGCGCGGACCACAGAAGTGGTACCCACGGCGATGTGGCCGTTCTTGCCCAGGTAAGGAGCCTTCATGCACTCCACAGCGGTGCCGGCGAAGGTGGAAGAGTTGCCTTCCTTGACCGCCCAGCCGAACAGCGCGGAGAACTTCTTGGCGACCTTGAGCGCTTCCTCGGGATCGGCGCAGTTGACGCCGATGTGCTTGAGCTCGAAGCCCAGCATGGTCTTGACCGCAGAGCGGGTCAGCTCGGTGATCTTGGCGAAGTTCTTGGTGGCGACAGCTTCCTTATCGACCATCCAGGAACCGCCGCAGGCGATGATCTTGTCAAACGCCAGGTAGTCCAGCAGGTTTTTCTCGTTCACGCCGCCGGTGGGCATGAACTTCATCTGACCGTAGGGAGCGGCAACCGCCTTGATGACCTTCAGGCCGCCCATCGCCTCAGCGGGGAAGAACTTGACGACCTTCAGGCCGAAGCTCATGGCTGCTTCGATGTCGGAAGTGGTGGGGCAGCCGGGGAAGATCGGATAACCGTTCTTGACACAGTAGCCGACGACTTCAGGGTTGAAGCCGGGGGAAACGATGAACTTGGCGCCCGCGCCGATGGCACGGTCCACCTGGTCGATGGTCAGCACGGTGCCGGCGCCGACGAGCACGTCGGGCAGCTCCTTGGCGACGCGGCGGATGGACTCCTCCGCAGCAGCGGTGCGGAAGGTGATCTCCGCAACCGGCAGACCGCCCTCAGCCAGGGCTTTGCAAAGCGGCACAGCGTCGTCCGCATCATTGAGCACAACCACGGGCACGATGCCCAGGGCTTCGATTTTCTTGTTGATGTCCATAAAACGAATCTCCCTTCATATGTCTGTTGTCTGTTGGACAGTCGATGCGAGCCGGGATAGGGCTCGCTTCCTTATCTATATCTTAACGCAACAGATGCCGACTGGCAACTGTTTGAACCGAATTTTTCCCATCGGGTTCACGATGCGGAACTGCGTTTCAAAAAACCGCTCTTGACTTCTCCCCCGGAATCGACTACCATCAAAGCAATCTGAAAACCTGCTGCAAGGGGGATTTCCAACCATGAAAGACGGTTTTGTGCGCATCGCCGCGGCTACGCCCGCGCTGCGCGTAGCCGACTGTGCATATAACGCAGAACAAACCATCTCGCTGGCGCGCCGCGCTGCGGATGAAGGCGCTGCGGTCGTTGTTTTTCCGGAATTGGGGCTGACGGGGTATACCTGCGGGGATCTCTTTCTTTCCCAAACGCTGCTGGAGGGCGCAGAAAACGCGCTGGACCATATTCTGGAAGAAACGGCCGCTCTCAACGCAGTGCTGCTCGTCGGCCTGCCGGTGCGCTGCGGCGCAGCGCTTTACAACTGCGCGGCGGTGATGACGGGCGGCAAGTTGCTGGGACTGATCCCCAAGACCTATCTGCCCAATTATGCCGAGTTTTATGAAGCACGGCATTTCTCTTCCGGAAAGGACGTCGATGAAGAAATCGTGCTGGTCGGACAGACCGTGCGCCTTTGCGCGCGGCAGATCTTCTGCTGCCGCCAGCTGCCCGATTTTATGTTCGGCGCGGAGATCTGCGAAGATCTCTGGGTACCTTCCGCACCGTCGGAAAATCTCGCCGCTGCGGGCGCAACGCTGATCTGCAACCTCTCCGCCAGCGACGAGCTGATCGGCAAAATGCAGTATCGCCGCCAACTGGTCTGCGGACAGTCGGGTCGCCTGATCTGCGCCTACGTCTATGCCGATGCCGGTCAGGGCGAATCCTCACAGGACATGGTGTTTGCCGGACATAACTTAATTGCCGAAAACGGTTCTCTGCTGGCGGAATCCCGCCGGTTTGAAACGGGCCTGACCTTTGCGGACGCAGATCTATCCCGCCTGGCCGCGGAACGCCGCCGCACCACGACCTATCCCAAGTCCGGCTGTGCCGCGCGCGTCCCGTTCGATCTCGTGCCGCACGAACTTGCACTGCGCCGCACCTTCTCCCCAACGCCCTTTGTGCCGCAGTCTCGTGAAAACCTTGCGGAGCGCTGTGAAGAAATCCTCGCCCTTCAGGCGGAGGGGCTGTGTACCCGTCTGCGTCACACGCACTGCCAATGCGCCGTCGTCGGCCTGTCCGGAGGTTTGGATTCCACGCTGGCACTGATCGTGATGGTGCACGCCTTTGACCGTCTGGGACTCGACCGCAAGGGCATTCTGGCCGTGACAATGCCCTGCTTCGGCACGACAAAGCGCACCAAGAGCAACGCGGTCAAGCTCGCGGAAGCCTATGGCGTGACGCTGCGCCAGGTGGACATCACAGCCTCGGTCACGCAGCACTTTGCCGACATCGGGCAGGATATGGACGTTCACGACGTGACCTACGAAAACGGCCAGGCGCGCGAGCGGACGCAGGTGCTGATGGATCTGGCCAATAAATGCGGCGGCCTCGTCGTGGGCACGGGCGATCTTTCCGAGCTTGCGCTGGGCTGGGCGACCTATAACGGCGACCACATGTCGATGTACGCGGTCAACTGCTCCATCCCCAAGACGCTGGTGCGCCACCTGACGGCCTATGAAGCCGGCCGCAGTGAAGGCGAGCTGCGGGACGTGCTGCTCGACATTCTTGCCACGCCCGTCAGTCCCGAACTGCTGCCGCCCAAGGATGGCGACATCGCCCAGCGCACCGAGGACATCGTCGGCCCCTATGAGCTGCACGATTTCTTTCTGTATTATCTGCTGCGCTTCGGCTTTGCACCGCGCAAAATCTACCGCTTGTGCCGCCTGGCGATGGACGGCCGCTACGACGACACCACCATCAAAAAATGGATGCTCGTGTTCCTGCGGCGCTTCTTCGCCCAGCAGTTCAAGCGTTCCTGCCTGCCGGACGGCCCCAAAGTCGGCACGGTCACGCTCTCCCCGCGTGGCGACTGGCGCATGCCCTCCGATGCGGTTTCTGCCCTGTGGCTGCACGAAGCCGAACAGCTTTGACGCCGTCCGATCTTCCTTTGCAAAAAAACTGCCCACACCCCCTTGACAATTTTGCCCGATCGTGTATAATAGTTTTTGTGCTACGCGAGGGTGGCGGAATTGGCAGACGCGCACGTTTGAGGGGCGTGTGGGCAACCATACGGGTTCAAGTCCCGTCCTTCGCACCATATCAGCACGATGGTTTTGATACGAAACCATCGTGCTTTTTCTATGCATAAAAAGCCTTGTGTCATAAGGATTTTCAACAATTCGGCATATTAGAATAGTATCATGGTCAACAGAAAAGTTTCATCATGATTGAAAAACGTGTGAATTAATGATACAATTATATAACAGTGTGTAACCTACCCGAAGAGAGGAAGAATATATTATGGGATTGTTTGATTTTTTCAAAAAGTCGAAACCCGTGGTTCCTAAACAAGAACCAAAAAAAACCGCTGTACTTGAAACAGACAGAAAATACTATCAGGACGATTCATACTATACAGATGTGGCGTTTTCAGGTACCCCCTTCGAGACAAGAGTGGTATCCTTTGAAGAAAGAAAGAGAACTGCAATTCCTTCGAGGACTGGACTGTACCCGGCAGAGGTGCTATTGCTGGAATATTGCTCCTACGGAACCTACCCCGGTCCGAAAAATGGCTATCCGGGCTTCTGGTGGTTTGAATATGGAATCAGGGATGTTGGTTCAGCATTAAAGAGCCTTGAAGACAGGGGTTACATCGTCTTTGCCACAGCAAAGGATTCTCTTAATAGCTTCACAATCCCACAGTTAAAAAAACTGTTATCCGCCAAGGATTTGCCTACTTCTGGCAAGAAAGCTGACCTCGTTATGCGTGTAGCAGATGCATTCTCTGAAGCCGAATTGCTTGCAACAGGTATTCAAATTAAGTATGTCCTGACGGAGTTGGGACAGAAAGAATTGACCGAGAACGAGTATGTGCCTTATATGCACAAGGCGCATAACAAAACAACAGAAGATGCCAGTTTCGGCATGACATTCAATGTGTGGAGTATCAACAAGCTACTTGGCACAGGGGACAAGTCGAACTGAAAAGCTATTGTTGCGGAGCAAGAGCGAAAAATGGGTCAGCAGACTGCTGATAACAATGCAAGAACCATGGAAACTCTGAAGAAGATCAATCCTGAATTGTTCAATGAATTAATAACCCAAGACCAGCAGTTGGCAGCCATCCAAGTAGCAAGAAAAGTATATGATGAAAGCAAGGACATTGGTACCTATATTGCATTTTGGGAAATGCTTTGGAAAAATGGCGGATTGACATTCCCTGGCTCAGGATGGCATTTTGAATTAGCAGATTTGTACATCGCATCAAAGAGGTATAATGACGCTTTGCGTTTTGTAAAGAAGTTAAAACGGGAGAAAAAAGAGTATTCAGATAAGGCTGATTCGTATATCGTAAAAATTAATAAACTAATCGAGAAACAATCCGCAAAATAGTAATGCCTCAACAAGGGTTTCACTTTCGGTGCTATGGTTTCAAATTATAGTGAAACCCTATGAAACTTTTTTGAAACCGTATCATTATTATCAACATACTTCAGCTTCAAAAGACTTCATACAGATGTATGAAGTCTTTTATTTTTCTAATAGCTCCGCATTTGAAGCGAGAGTTTTTTATGACAAAAATGCAGCCGCTATGAAAGCGGCTGCATTTTGCTTATTCGGCATACATGATCTATTACATCAGGCTGCGATAAATCTCGGCGATCTCTTCGACGCTGGTGTCGCGCGGGTTGCCGGGGCGGCAGGCGTCGGCGTAGGCGGACTCGGCCAGCGCAGGGATGTCCTCCTCCTTGACGATGCCCTTGAGGCTCGAAGGAATGCCGACGTCCTCGGAGAGCTTGCGCACCGCGTCCACAGCGGCCTTGCGGTATTCGGCAGGCGTCATGCTGTCCACGCCTTCAACGCCCATGGCCCTGGCGATATCCTTGTATTTTTCGCCGGTGTATTCCGCGTTGTAAGCCATGACGGCGGGCAGCAGAATCGCGCAGGCCTTGCCGTGGGGCGTATCGTAGTAGGCGGAAAGGGTGTGCGCCATGGAGTGATCCACGCCCAAGCCCACGTTGGAGAAGCCCATACCGGCCACATACTGGCCCAGCGCCATGCCTTCGCGGCCGGCCTTGCCGTTCTTGACCGCGTCACGAAGCGAACGGGAAATGATCTCGATCGCCTTGATGTGGAACATATCGGAAAGCTCCCAGGCTCCCTTGGTGATGTAGCCCTCAATGGCGTGAGTCAGTGCGTCCATGCCGGTCGCAGCGGTCAGCGACGCGGGCATCGTGGACATCATGTCGGGATCGACGACGGCGACGACAGGAATGTCATGTGCGTCCACGCAGACGAACTTGCGCTTCTTCTCCACATCGGTGATGACATAGTTGATGGTGACTTCCGCAGCGGTGCCGGCAGTGGTGGGAACCGCAATAATCGGAACGCATTTGTTCTTCGTGGGGGCGACGCCCTCCAAAGAGCGCACATCGGCAAACTCGGGGTTGGCGATGATGATGCCGACCGCCTTGGAGGTATCCATAGACGAACCTCCGCCGATGGCAACGATGCAGTCTGCGCCGCAGGCCTTGAATTCTTCCACGCCGTGCTGCACGTTTTCGATGGTGGGATTGGGCTTAATGTCCGAGTAAAGCTTGTATTCGATGCCCGCTTTTTCCAGCAGGTCCGTCACCTTCTGCGTAACGCCGAACTTCACCAGATCGGGGTCCGATGCGACAAACGCCTTCATGAAACCGCGGCTTTTGATCTCTTCCGGGATCGCCTGGATCGCGCCCGCGCCATGATAAGAGGTTTCGTTGAGCATGAACTTGTTCATTAAGAATTCCACCTTTCTGTTTGAATAAAGAGGTCAGACCGAATCGAATGCCGTTCCTTCCTGCATCATCTATATTATAGCGAATAAATTCCTTCTTTTCCAGCATCAAGGCGTTTTTCCATAATTTGTTTACAAAGCAGTACCCCTGATCGGGATGGTGAGTCCGGAAATATCCGCTCCTTCCAGCTTCAGGAGTGCAAGCTTTCTCTCCACGCCGCCCGCATAGCCGGTCAGGCTGCCGTTTGCTCCGATCACGCGGTGGCAGGGAATCAGGATCGAGATGCGGTTGTGCCCCACCGCGCCGCCCACAGCCTGTGCGGAAAAACGATTTTGTCCGCGCCGCTTGGCGATTTCCGCCGCAATATCGCCATAGGTTCTGACCTGCCCATAGGGAATTTTGAGCAGAATCTTCCAGACCTCGCGCTGAAACGAGGTTCCGGCCGGGTGCAGAGCAGGCAGCGCTTTCGGCTGTTCGCCGTGAAAATAAGCGTCCAACCAATGTTTCGTTTCCGTCAGCACCGGAGTTTCCCGTTCTTTGTGCCCCTCCGCAAGCCCCGCCGCGTAATATTTCTGCTCTTCAAACCACAATCCGATCAAGCCTTGCTCGTCCGCGGCCAGCAGAATGCGCCCCAGCGGCGAATCGTAATATGCGATGTCGTGCATGGTTTTCCCTCCATTTCAGCAATCCCAGCCGTATTTTTTCAGATCGACACAGCCGTTTTTCTTCAGTTCGACCCCTTCTCGCGCCAGCAAAAAGCCCTGCTCCGTCCACCCCGGCGCAAGCCGCCCCGCATGGTTGACCACGCGGTGGCAGGGGTATCGCCCGTAAAATTCCGCCCGTGACAGGACGCACGCCACCAGCCGGGAATTCTTCTCCCGCCCGATCAGCCGCGCAATCTGTCCGTAGGTGGCTACATTTCCCTCCGGGATTTCCTCCACCACCGCCAGAATCTCATATGCAAGATCATCGTCCAGTACCATTTTTACGATTCCCTTTCCTGATAAAATTGCTCCTTCATCCAGTTATCAAAATGATAATCCTCCCCCTCCGCTACATACATATCCGAATAAAGATACGTAACAATATCCATATCGTCAAACAAATCAAACGCCCATTCGTCCCACTCTATGCCTTCAGCCATCATTTTCTCTTCCTGGAAAAAAGAGGATTCCTCCATCGCCAAATAGATAACCAGCTCATCCATCACAGAATGTGCCGTCATCGCGGTTCCGTATTTTGCTTTTCCCAGATATCTCTTCAGTGTCGCCCTGAATGCATAGACAAAATCGTAATCATATTCTACAAGAAACTGTTCCGGCAATATATCAGCAAGCAGCGAGCAGCCAATCTCTCCCAAATGCGTCCCTTTGGGCGCCGCTGCCAATTCCTGTAAATCCTGATCGCACTTGTCCAACAGCATCTCACTGCCGATTGCAAAAGAAGCGGCCGCCCCTTTTCCCAATGCCTTATCCAACCACGATGACCACCCCGGCTTCTTCTTGCACTCACTTAATGTGATGAGATGCTCATCTCCCGCATCCTCTATCTGCATCCAGTTCAGCGCTTTACACACGCCTTTCCATTTATCTGCCCGTATTGCCTCTCCGCTTTCATATCTGCACCAGGTTTTTGTCCCCACATGTGCTCGTCTCGCCGCTTCCTCGATCGTCAAGCCCAGCGCCTTGCGCTGATTTTTGATTCTGCTACCCATTTCCTTACTTCCGGCAATGGTTGCGTATGCCATAGTCTTTCCTTTATTCTGACCAGTTAGCATATTGTCACTTTGTCATTATTCTTTTTATATGTCAAGAAAAAATGCGGATTGAATTCTTCCCCGTCAAAAAACAGCAGATGGACCATAGATTCACCTGCTGTTTTTTAATTTAGGATTGTCCTTCGCCTTCCGGTGTATTAAGATAGGTTATGCAAAATCAAAGATCGGGTTCGTCCAGGCGCGGCGCCCCTGCGCGTCCATCACCGTCACACGCAGATACTGCATCCCCTCCGGGCAGCGGAAGGTCGCGCGCGTCAGCTTGCCCTCTGCGTCGTATTCGCGCCTACAGGGGAATCGGCCACCGCGGAACACGATCTCCGCGCAGGGTGAACAGACCACCGTCGCCTCGCCGTTTTCGATGTAGAAATCCTTGATCTCCGGGCCGGTAGAGGAGTAAAACGCGCCGGTGGACAAACCTTCCAGTATGGAATCGACGTTTTTCTCCGCGTTGACGCATACCCAGCCTTTGCAGTGCTGATCCATGCTGTGGCCGTCGTCGGTCGCGCAGCCGTAGAGCTTCTGCCCCTGCATCAGGATCTCGTCCCACCAGGCCGCATTGGTGTCCATCCCGTTTT